>MDSZ01258778.1_pt1 | contig 15079 bp, 15 predicted proteins | sample 811201 | NCBI WGS metagenome assembly MDSZ01 (sample SAMN05326647, study PRJNA326480) | marine metagenome | isolation source: seawater | place: Indian Ocean: North | collected 2010
AACAGACCCAGCATGTGAAACCAAAACTACTCCACCGTTACCGATTTCGCAAGATTCCTTGGTTGATCAACATCAGTTCCCTTAATTAATGCACAATGATAAGCGAGTAATTGTAGAGGGATTGTAAATAAAATAGGGGCAACTGGATTATCTGGTGCATCAATCTCAAATACTTTAGAAATAGCATCATCAGTAAAATGTGCACGCTTATCAGCAAATATATATAACTTACCACCACGAGCTTTGACTTCCTCTAAGTTAGATTTTAACTTTTCTAAAGTGATATTATTTGGCGCAACAGCAACTACCGGCATTGCATCATCAACTATAGCTAGCGGCCCATGTTTTAATTCACCTGCAGGATATGCTTCAGCATGAATATATGAAATCTCTTTTAACTTTAGTGCGCCTTCTCTTGCAATTGGGAAATGGGAACCTCTTCCTAAAAAGAGCGCATGTTGTTTATCAGAAAAATTTTTAGCTAATTTTGAAATCTCTTTATCTAGTTTTAATGTACTCTCAATTTTTTCCGGTAAGGATAGAAGCTGTTCACATAAGGATTTTTCAAGATCTTCTGTGATATTAAAATTTCTGCCCAAAGCAATTGCTGTAAGCATCAATACTACTAGTTGTGATGTAAAAGCTTTCGTAGAGGCAACACCTATCTCAGGACCAGCATGTGTCATTAATGTGATATCTGATTCCCTTGCTAATGAACTTTCAGGTACATTGCAGATAGCAATAGATCTAATATAGTTTTCATCTTTTTTTGTTTCTCGAAGCGCAGCAAGCGTATCAGCTGTTTCCCCAGATTGTGAAATTGCTATCACTAAAGTACCTTTTTGTACTGCATGTTTCCTATAACGAAATTCACTTGCAACTTCTGCATGCGATGGAATGCCAGCTAAACGATCAAGCCAATGTTTCATAACTAAAGCTGCATGGTAACTAGTCCCACAAGCAATGATTTGAACACATGTGACTTCAGACAATAATGTATTAATACTAGGACCTAATATTTCTGAAGGCACTTTATTATCAATGATTCTATCTTGTAGAGCAGCTTTTATTGCAGATGGTTGTTCATAAATTTCTTTTTGCATATAGTGCTCAAAATCTCCTTTTTCACTAGCACTTAAAGTTTGCTTACTCTCCACTATTGGTCTTTTAACTTTTTTATTTGACACATCATATATTTCATAATTATCGGAAGAAATAAATCCAAAATCACCATCCTCTAGATATATCATTTGATTTGTATGTTCAATTAATGCTTGTACGTCAGATGCAACATAATTAGCATTCTGGCCAACACCAATAATTAAAGGACTGCCTTTTCTTGCAAAAAGAATCTGATCATCCACATTTTTATTTAAGATAGCGAGAGCATATGATCCCTCAACAACCTCAATAGTTTTTTGAACAGCTTGAAGCATTGTTTTTTCTTGTTCAAAGAAATGATTTATTAGATGAGCAATAATTTCTGAATCTGTTTGTGAATCTAAATCAAAATTATCAGGGAAAAATTTTTCTTTTAAACTTCTATAATTTTCAATAATACCATTATGTACAATAGCAATTGTGTCATTCGACATATGTGGGTGAGCATTCCCTTCAGAAGGTTTGCCGTGAGTTGCCCAACGAGTATGGGCTATACCAATTACTCCTGAATCGTTGCCATTTATAGATGATTCCAAATCTGAGACTTTTCCCTGCTTTCTAATTCTCGTAATTTTCCCATCATGCACAGTTGCAATGCCAGCTGAGTCATAGCCCCTGTACTCTAGCTTTTTTAAACCACCGATTAATATACCGACAATATTTGAATCAGATGCAGATGCAACAATTCCGCACATTTTATTTTGACCCTTTCCAGTTTTTTTTAGTTATCTGTCTTGCTCGTCCTATAACTAAGCTATCTTTTGGAGAATCATCCGTAATTGTAGAACCCGCGCCAATAGTGACGCCTTCTTCTACCACAAGAGGGGCGATTAATTCCGTATTTGAACCAACAAAGACATTATCACCAATAATAGTTTTATGTTTCTTAAACCCATCATAGTTACAGGTTATTGTGCCTGCGCCTATATTAACTTCTTTACCTATTTCTGAATCACCAAGATATGATAAATGTGCTGCTTTTGTTCCTTCGCCAATTGTACTTGCTTTTACCTCAACAAAATTGCCAATCGTTACATCCTTATTTATTTCACAATTAGGTCTAATTCTGGCATAAGGACCAATGGTACAACTCTTACCAATCTTTGAATCTTCAATAATTGTGTAAGGCTTAACAATTGTATCTGCATCGATTGTTGTATCTTTTAGTATTGAATGAGCCTGAATTTTAACTGATTTACCTATACTAATATTGCCTTCTAGAATAACATTGCCATCTATTTCAACATCTTCTTCAACGTCAATGCTACCTCTAACAATAACTGAATCAGGATCTGTGAGAGTAACCCCTTGGTTTAGTAATTCTTCTCTACACATGCGTTGATAAATTTTCTCACTTGTCGCTAATTGGGACTTATCATTAATTCCTAAAACCCTGTCTGGGTTTTCAGCAACCATTGGGGTTACACGAAGATTTTTTGAGCTAGCAATTTTTACAATATCAGTTAAGTAATATTCATTCTTCGCATTTTTATTGTCTACAAGAGCAATCATATCTTTTACTAATTTAATATCACCATAAATAATTCCGGTATTACATTCTTTAATTTCTTTTTCTGCTCCCTTAGCATCTAACTCTTCTATAATCTCATCTATTTTTTTATTTTGTTTATCTCTTACAATACGACCATACCCAAAAGGGTTGTCTAACATCACAGTTAGAATATTTAAATCACTTTCTTTCATTGACATAAAATCTGAAAGCATTTTCTCTTCAATTAATGGAGTATCAGCATAAAGAATTAACATTTTTTCATTTTCTGGCAAGCCTGGTAGCACGATATTTACAGCATCAGCTGTTCCTAATTGTTCTTCTTGGATATGCCAATTGATTGGATAAGCAGCTAATGAGTTCTTAATTAGTTCACAATCTTTTGGAGCTACAACATGGATACTATCTGGCTTAAGTTTTTTTGAAGTTGCTAAAACATGTTCAACCATTGGTTTTCCACCAACACAATGCATAACCTTAGGCAAAGAACTTTTCATTCTTTTCCCTTTTCCAGCTGCCAATATAACTACATGTAAGCTCATAAAAGACAATAAATATTAAAAAAACATGATTATTCTACTATGAGTTTGTATTTTATGCACAAAATGTATGAAAAACATTGAATTAGCACCGATTTTAAGGGGATTTTCTTAAAAAGTTTTGGAATTTATTTCCTTTTCTTTCTAAGACTTTCAATCATTCTAAGTTGGGCTGCAGCTGAAGCTAACTCTGCTAAAGCTTTTGCAGAATCAATCTTATCACTTTTATCCTCTAAAGCTTCCTCTGCTCTCTTTTTCGCCTCAAGTGCTTTTGCTTCATCAAGGTCATCTCCACGCATAGCAGTATCAGCCAAGATAGTAACTACATGCGGCTGCACTTCTAGCATTCCACCAGATATAAAATAAACTTGTTCTTCATCATTTTCTGTTAAGACTTTAACTTCTCCAGGCTTTAAAGGGCTAATCATTGGAGTATGTTTAGGATAAATACCAACTTCACCCATCAATGCTGACGCGGTTAAATTTTTTACATTCCCCGAAAAAATTTCTTTCTCTGCGCTAACTATATCTAAATGCATAACTGCCATAATATTCTAAAGCGTTTTCGCTTTCTCCTCAGCTTCTTCAATATTACCAATCATATAAAAAGCTTGTTCTGGTAAATGATCATAGTCTCCTTCAACAATACTTTTAAATCCTTTTATTGTATCTTTTAGTGAAACATATTTTCCTTCACTTCCTGTAAAAACTTCTGCAACAAAGAAAGGTTGTGATAAAAATCTTTGAATTTTTCTTGCTCTTGCAACAACTAATTTATCTTCTTCAGAAAGCTCATCCATTCCCAATATTGCGATAATATCTTTTAGCTCTTTATATTTTTGTAAAGTATTTTGTACTTGTCTTGCTACATTGTAATGGTCATTACCAATTACAAGCGGATCAAGTTGTCTACTTGTTGAATCTAGTGGGTCTACAGCAGGATAGATTCCTAGTTCCGCAACCTGTCTTGAAAGCACTACAGTAGCATCCAAGTGCGCAAAAGTAGTTGCAGGTGATGGGTCTGTTAAGTCATCAGCTGGGACATAAACTGCTTGGATAGAAGTAATCGATCCTTTTTGTGTAGATGTAATTCTTTCTTGAAGCGCACCCATTTCTTGGGCTAATGTAGGCTGATAGCCAACCGCAGAAGGCATTCTTCCTAATAAAGCTGAAACCTCAGTTCCCGCTAAAGTGTATCGATAAATGTTATCAATAAACATAAGAACATCTCTGCCCTCATCTCTAAAATATTCAGCCATTGTTAACCCGGTTAAAGCTACTCTTAATCTATTACCAGGTGGTTCATTCATCTGTCCATAAACTAATGATACTTTATCTAATACATCTGATTCTTTCATTTCATGATAAAAGTCGTTTCCTTCTCTAGTTCTTTCTCCTACTCCAGCAAAAACCGAGTACCCGCTATGCTCTGTAGCAATATTTCTTATAAGCTCCATCATATTTACAGTTTTTCCTACACCGGCACCACCAAATAACCCAACTTTCCCTCCTTTAGCGAAAGGGCATAGCAAATCAATAACTTTAATCCCAGTCTCAAGTAGCTCGTTTCCACCAGCTTGCTCCTCAAAGGTTGGAGCACTTCTATGAATTGGCATAGTAGTTTTGGCCTCAACTGGGCCAGCTTGGTCCACTGGATCTCCAAGAACATTCATAATTCTTCCTAGAGTTTTCTCACCTACAGGAACTGAGATTGGGGCTCCAGTACTTTTTACATTAAATCCTCTTTTAACACCATCAGTCGCACCCATTGCAATAGTTCTAACAATGCCATCCCCAAGCTGCTGTTGAACCTCAAGAGTAAGATTAGCCTCATCAACTTTCAAAGCATCATATACTTGTGGTATTGAGTCTTTTGAAAACTCAACATCTACTACTGCTCCTATTATCTCAACTATTTTTCCATCACTCATATTATTCTCCCTAAAAACTAAACTGCTGCAGCGCCTCCAACAATCTCAGAAAGCTCTTGTGTAATAGATGCTTGTCTTGCTTTGTTGTAAATAAGCTGAAGTTCATCGATTAAATTTCCAGCATTATCAGATGCACTTTTCATAGCAACCATTCTAGCTGCCATTTCACAAGCAACATTTTCTACTATACCTTCATAAACTATTGACTCTATATATCTAATTAACAAATTATCAATCACACTTTTTGAATCAGGTTCATATATATAATCCCAGTGATGTGCTAGATTCTGATCTTCATCCGGCATTGTGGGAAGCAATGTTTCTAAATTTGGTTCCTGAGACATCGTGTTTATAAAATGATTATCTGCCAAAAATAATCTATCAAGATCACCATCTGTATACTTATCTAACATTATTTTTATTGTTCCAATAACATCATTAATTTCAGGTGTATCTCCTAACTGTGATATCTGCGAAATCATATTTACGTCTAATCTCTTAAAAAAATTAGTTGCTTTAGTTCCTACAGCGCAAACATCAATTTCTACAGACTTTTCTTGATATGTTTTTATTTCAGTAAGTACTTTTTTAAAAAGATTAATATTTAATCCTCCACATAAACCTCGATCTGTACTTACAATAATAAAACCAACTCTTTTTATTTCTTCCTTCTGCTCTAAAAATGGATGTTTATATTCAGGATGAGCGCATGCAAGGTGACTTACTACGTTTTTTATCTTATAAGAATATGGTCTTGCTTCGGCCATTCTGTCCTGCGCTTTTCTCATTTTACTCGCAGCAACCATCTCCATCGCCTTTGTAATTTTTTGAGTATTTTTAATACTTAAAATTTTATTTCTTATTTCTTTTTCACCAGCCATATCTTTTTACCAAGTTTGTGTTGAAACAAATTTTTCAAGTATATCTTTTAACTGTGAAGCAACTGATTCACTGTAGTCACCAGACTCATTCATGCTTCCCATAAATTCACCATGTTCTGAGTTCACATATCCTAAAAGAGCTTTTTCAAAATCTTTTACTTTCTCTACCTCAACTTTGTCAAGGTAGCCTTCATTAACAGCAAAAAGGACAACCCCCATTTCAGCAATATTTAATGGGGAATATTGTGGTTGTTTCATTAATTCCATAACTCTTTCACCGCGTTCGAGTTGTTTTCTAGTTTGCTCATCAAGATCTGAAGCAAACTGAGAGAATGCGGCTAATTCTCTGTACTGTGCTAAGGCTAGTCTTACACCACCACCTAATTTTTTTACAAGTTTAGTTTGCGCAGCACCACCAACCCTAGAAACTGATAATCCAGCATTAATAGCTGGTCTCAACCCAGAATTAAATAAACTGGTTTCAAGGAATATCTGTCCATCAGTGATAGATATTACATTAGTTGGTACAAAAGCTGACACGTCACCTGCCTGTGTTTCAATTATAGGCATAGCTGTTAAAGATCCAGTTTTTCCTTTTACTTTTCCTTTAGTATAGTTTTCTACGTATTCAGCATTTACACGAGAAGATCTTTCTAATAATCTTGAATGAAGATAAAAGACATCTCCTGGGAAAGCTTCTCTTCCTGGTGGTCGACGTAATAAAAGCGAGACCTGTCTATAGGCAACAGCCTGTTTACTTAAATCATCATAAATTATTAAGGCATCTTCACCTATATCTCTAAAATATTCCCCCATAGCACATCCTGAGTAAGGGGCAATATATTGCATAGCTGCCGACTCAGATGCAGAAGAAGCGACAACAATAGTATGTTCCATAGCCCCATGCTCTTCTAATTTTTTTACAACATTTGATACAGAAGAATTTTTTTGTCCAATTGCAACATAAATACATTTAATGCCTGTCCCTTTCTGATTAATAATTGTATCTATAGCCAAAGCAGTTTTCCCTGTTTGTCTATCACCAATTATTAATTCTCTTTGTCCTCGGCCAATAGGCACCATAGAATCGATAGATTTCAAGCCTGTTTGAACCGGTTGATCTACTGATTGTCTTTCAATAACCCCAGGTGCAATCTTTTCAATTGGTGAAAAATTTTCTGAATTGATTTCACCTTTGCCATCAATTGGCTCTCCCAAAGAATTTACTACTCTCCCAATTAAGGATTCTCCAACAGGCACCTCTAAAATTTTTCCTGTACATTTTGCAACATCTCCTTCAGAAAGATGAGCATAATCCCCTAGAACTACAGCCCCAACTGAGTCCCTTTCTAAATTTAATGCTAACCCAAAGGTATTTTTTGGAAATTCAATCATCTCACCAGCCATTACATCAGAAAGACCATGTATTCTTACAATTCCATCAGTAAGAGCAACTATAGTTCCTTCCGTTCTAGCTTCTGCTGATAAATCAGATCCTTGAATCCTTTTTTTTATTAATTCACTTATTTCAGTTGACTTTAATTGCATCTTTAATTTCCTAAAAAGTTTTAATGTATTTGTGTTTCAAGTTTTCTAAGTTTCTCTCTCAATGAGCCATCAATTACCAGATCATTTGCCCTAATTATTGCTCCAGCAATCAAGGATGAGTCAATTTTTTGCTCAATTTCAATTTTCTTATTAAATCTATTCTCAAGAGCTTTTGAAATTAACTTTAAATTTTTATCTTCAATTTCATAAGCTGTCTCAATTATAACTCTTACCAAATTATTTTCTTCAAGCATCAAGTCTTCAAATAATTTAAAAATCTCTGGAATTACAGTAGTTCTATCGTTTTGTGCTAAACATTTTATGAACCGCCTAAAATCCTCATCAATGAATTCATCAACAACAAGAAGTAGTGCTTTCACTTTGCTGTCTATATCTAGCCGATCATCGTTAAGTATTTTTTTCATTTCTTCGTTCTCAACCACCTGTTTCAAATTACTCAACATTTTAAAATAATTATCTAAATTATTTTTATCCCTAGCATGCATCATTAATGCCTTTGCATATGGTCTTGCTATTGTTGTTAGTTCAGACATATTTATATTTTTTTAATTAACTCCTGTATTGCTTTTTCGTGCGTATCTTTATCTACTTCTTTTTGTAGAATATTTTCAGCCCCATTAATAACTAGCCCTGAAATATCTTTTTTAAGAGACTCTTTCAATTTCATTGCCATCTGTTCTATTTCTTGCTCTGCAGCTTTAATCTTCTTAGAGCTCTCTTCAGATGCTTTACTATGGGCATCATCTACAATGTCACTAGCTCTTTTTTCTGCCATAACGACAATATTTTTTGCCTCATCTTTCCCGCCTTGCAATGTTTTATCTGCTTCCGCCTGTGCATCTACTAGGGTTTTCTGCCCCTGTTCAGCTGCAGCCAAGCCATCAGCTATAGTCTTCTTTCTTTTTTCAAGCGCATCAACTATAGGCGGCCAAACAAACTTCATACAAAACCACACAAAAATCGCAAAAGATATGGCTTGTCCAATTAGAGTTAAATTTATATTCAATCTCTATCTCCCAATTAAAAAATTTTAAGCAACAGCAAACAATAAGTAGAAGGCAATTCCTACTGAAATCATAGGTACTGCATCAACTAGACCTAAAACTATAAACATTTGGGTTCTAAGCATTGGAATTAACTCGGGTTGTCTTGCTATCCCTTCCATATATTTTCCCCCTAGGTTTCCAATACCAATTGCTGCACCTAGTGCTCCTAGGCCCATCATTAGAGCCCCTGCTACATAAATTAAACCTGATGTTTCCATAATTAATATCCTCTATTTATATCAAAAAAATTTTAATGTTCCCCTGTATCATGCGCCATATTTAAATAAACAACCATAAGTACCATAAAAATAAAAGCTTGAAGAACAATTACCAAAATATGGAAAATTGCCCATGGCACTGACAACGACCACTGCGCATAAAGTGGCAGTAAAGCAATCAAGATAAAAATCATCTCTCCAGCATACAAGTTACCAAACAAACGTAATCCATGTGAGACTGGTTTTGCTATTAATGAGACACCCTCAAGAAATAGATTAACTGGAATAAGTAAAAGCTTTAAAAAAATATTCTTTGAAGAAAAAGGATGCAGAGTAAGCTCGCTCAAAAACCCTTTAATCCCTTTATTCTTAAAACTATAAAATAATACAAGAAAAAAGACCGAAAGTGACATGCCCATTGTTACATTTGGATCAGTCGTTGGAACTATTTTCATATAATTAACTCCGAGCAAATGAAAAAGCACTGGTACCCAATCAACTGGGACTAAATCCATAAGATTCATTAATAAAACCCACATAAATGCAGTCAAAGCCATTGGGGCAACAATCTTATTTGTATGAGAAAAAGAATCCTTTACATTGCTTTGAATAAATTCAATTACCATTTCTATAGAATTTTGTAATCTCCCTGGGATACCTGTTGAGGCTCTAATAGCAACTTTATGAAATATAAATATAAAAAGGGCTCCAAGGGAAATAGCCCAAGCCATTGAATCTATATGAATAGCATAAAACCCCATTTCTTTAGCTTCTTCTGCAGATTCGGCAATCTTCCAAAGTCCTTGATCATTTCTGCCAAATGTCAGATTAGTCAAATGATGCTTTATGTATTCTGGTCCTGTTAATCCTCCGCTAGCCATACTTCTTTTACTTATACTCTAAGTTTTTTTAAAAAAAATCGTAGTTATACAAGCAAGCAAAAACCCCATAAATAAAACAAAAGGGTAGGTAATATCAAAAAACGCAAACACAAGGGCGAACATCAAAATTACCAAGGCCCACTTGCCAAACTCTGCAATATAAAAATGTCTTATTTCCTCTTTAATAGATCTCGATCTTGTGCCGAACAATATAGCCGCTGAATAACACTTTGGGACGATATTTATCCCCACACCCACCAAGAAAGAGATTGCAACATCTTTATTAGCTAAAATTCCTAGAAAAAAAGCGATTGCTACAAATATTATTATTTCTATTCCAAAACTTTTTGTAAGCATGTTCTTGTCGCAAAGGCAGTATATTAATAGAACGATAAGATTTCAATATTTTTATCATTTTAACAAAGAACACTAATTATGGCTATTTGTAGGCTAATTTATTGTGAAACGTTGATTTAAATGTTGTTTATACAGGAACTTCGAGTTATTTTAACTGATATGCTTATTAAATCGTTTAGCTATGTAGCAGTCTTAGCCCTTGCCGTATCAAACGTCTCTTACTCTAATGATGCTGATTATGGTGGCAAAACAAGAGTTATTGACCAGTCAAAACTAGAATGGCTTATAGATAGATATAAAAAACAAGATGTTAGAGGTGGGAGCACAAAAGGGCCTGAGGTTCAGCTTGATCTTGCCCCGTCGGAATACTTCCAAAAGCTTCAAAACAAAGAAATAAGTAAAAAAGAGATGGATAGACTTGCAATTCTTTCAATGTCTGGAGAATATAAAGTTTCATTTGAATTTACTGAAATGTATGGGGCAAAAGCCAAATACAAAATTGATAGCCCGTACAAATCCTGGGGCACTGAGGCAGTAATTATTCTTCAAAATAGTGAAAATCATATATCACTTCAACATATTCTCGTTATGCATACGATAGATGAAAATAATAAAATCTTAGGGCCCTTTGTCCAAAAACACTGGAGGCAAGATTGGTCTTATGAAGACAAAAAAATTTTAGACTATAAGCCAGTAAGAACATGGGTGAATTCCCAAACCAAAGCAATCAAGGGGAAATGGAGTCAAGCAGTATATCAAGTAGATGATACTCCAAGATATGAATCTTACGGTACCTGGGTTCATAACAAAGGGGCATCAAGATGGATTAGTCAAACAACTCCTAGGCCACTACCAAGAAGAGAATTTTCTGTAAGAAATGATTATTCTCTACTTCTTGGTATAAATAAAATAACTATTATGCCTTGGGGGTGGGTCATGGAAGAAGTTAATGACAAAATAGGGGAAGAAAATACTTTCGTGGGCGCGGAATATGGAATAGCCAGGTATCAAAAAATAAGTGATTATGACTTTTCTTCAGCTTATAAATATTGGAACTCTACTAAAGACTATTGGAAACATGTTAGAGAGAGCTGGAATTGGGTAATTGAAAATAATAAAATATTTTGTCTTAAAAAATTAGTAGACCAAAAACCTACCTTTGTTCATTATTTTACATTAGCCGAAAATTTTAAAAAAACACAAGACATAAATTCTTCAAAAAAAGATGTCACGAATATCACAGATAAATTCCTAGAAACCAAATGCACCTATTTTGAATAACCAAGTTTTTCTAAAACACCATCAAGCACGCTAAGCCCACTATATTTTATAATTAATTTGCCATTTTTCTTTTTTTCAGAAAATTGTATTTCGACTGGCACGCCTAGCAATGAAGAAAGCTCGCTTTCTAAATTTAAAATATGGCTTGGCTTTTTAGAACTAGACCCTTTTTGAATCTTTTTTTCTGGCGATGAGGCAAGAAGCTCCGCATCTCTTACTGTTAATTTATTATTTACAATATTTTTTGCTTGTTCCTTTTGTTTATCAGGACTTAACGATAAAAGCGCTCTAGCGTGGCCCATATCTAACATCCCATCTATTAAAAGCTTTTTAACATAATCATCCAATCGGAGTAATCTTATTATGTTGGATATATGAGTCCTAGATTTCCCAGTTACTTCAGAAATTTGGTCGTGTGTTAGATCATAAAGCTCAGATATCTTCTTAAAAGACATTGCCTCTTCAATTGGATTTAAGTCTTCCCTTTGAATATTTTCTATAAGTGCTTGTAATGCAGCATCCTTGTCAGTTATTTTTTTTACTACCGCAGGGATTGTTTTATATCCTAATTTTTTTACAGCTCTTACCCTTCTTTCTCCAGCTATTAATTCATATTTTTGTCCATCTGCCTCTCTAACTAAAATTGGCTGAATAACTCCTTGGGCCTTTATCGAATCTACTAACGAATCAAGGCTTTCTTTTTTGAAGTTTTGTCTTGGTTGATAAGGACTTAAGTTTATAGATTTTAACGCAATTTCTAATACCCCATCACCCTTAAGTTTTTCTTGAGTTTTTGAGCCAAGTAGAACTTCTACTCCTTTATTCCCCAGTCCAGATTTTCTTTTTGTCATTTCTTTGTGCCTTTAGTTTTTTTTATAATTTCTTTAGCTAATGCTAAATATGCAACAGATCCTTTGCAAGCTAAATCATAGCTAATAACAGATAAACCATGGCTAGGTGCTTCAGCTAAGTTGATATTCCTCGGTATAATAGATTTAAGTACCTGCTTTCCAAAATAACTTTCAAGCTCTGAAGACACATCCCTTGATAAATTATTTCTTGGGTCATACATGGTTCTCAATATACCTTCAATTTTTAAATCTGGATTTGTAGAAGTTTTAATTTTTTCAATTGTATCAAGCAAAGCTGCAAGACCTTCGAGCGCGTAATATTCGCATTGAGTTGGAATGATAACTGCATCCGAAGCTGCAAGAGCATTCACTGTTAAAATATTTAGAGACGGAGGACAATCAATAATTAATGAGTCATAGTTTTTTAAAATATTAATTAATTTCTTTTTTAAAACTAACTCTCTATTTTCTTCTTCAAGAAGCTTAACTTCAGCGTATGTTAATGTTTGGTTTGCAGGAAGCAAACTATAACCTTCATCGCTTTGAATTATAATATCATTTGGATTTTCATCTCCTACTAACAATGCGTCTGCAACAGTTCGATCAAGCTCGTTTTTATCAATTCCTGAGCCCATAGTTGCATTACCTTGAGGGTCCATATCAATTAGAAGGATTTTCTTTTTGTTATGAGTTAAGGCAGCAGCTAAATTTACGCTAGTGGTTGTTTTGCCTACTCCACCCTTTTGATTACAAACAGAAATTACATTAGCCACAACTACTTACCTCATATTCTTATTATTATTGCGTGCCTTTCAGCAGAAAGGCTAGGCACATCAAGTTTTTTAATTGATACATCCAGCTCTTCTGGCAGCATATCTATCTCTGCCTTAGGCAATCGCCCTTTCATGGAAACTATCTTACCGTCCTTACCTAGGTTTTTATTTACATCTTCATAAAGCCTGAGAAGGCTCCCATAAGCCCTAGCAACTATCGTATCAAAAATTCTCTCTTTAGGTAATTTTTCAATACGAATATGACATGGCTCTATATTTTTTAGCCCTAAAGTCGCCTTCACATGATTTAGAAAGTCTATTTTTTTCAGATTAGAGTCAATTAAAAGAAAATTTTTATTTGGGTGAACAATCGCCAAAGGCACTCCGGGCAAGCCTGCTCCAGTTCCAACATCAGCAATTTTGTCACCATCTATTAAATCAGAAATCGATAAACTATCCGCTATATGTTTTAACATCATATCCTCATGACTATCAATTGCTGTTAGGTTAATCTTTTTATTCCACTTAACAATCAATTCACAATAGTCGCAAAAAATATTTTTCTTCTCTTTGTGTTTAATATTTAAATCAGAAAATAAATTCTCAAATTGCTTATCAAGAGCGGGCATTTTTTTCAGACACTTTTTTATTATTCTTATTAACTTTAGCCTGAATCTTTAAAATAGATAAAGATGCTGGCGTTATACCAGAAATCTTTGATGCCTGAAGAAGTGTCTTTGGCCTTATTCTTGAAAGATTTTCTCTAGCTTCTGTAGATAGGGCAGTAATTTTACTATAATCAATCTCTTCAGGGAGCTCGATCCTATAGTCTCTCTGGCTTTTCTGAATATCCTGCTTTTGTCTTTTTACATACCCTTCATATTTTATTTCGATTGCACATTTTATGCCAATCTCTTGTGGCTCTGCGGAGGCAAAATCATTTTTGATTTTTTCTATATCCTCATAATTAGTATTTGGTCTCCTTAAATATTCATAAGCTGAAATGATTTGGTCATCTATCTCAATTTTTGTCCCCTTTAGCCTGCCCAACTCTTTTTCTATATTTTTCTGGTAGGTTTTTACATTTTCAAGCTTATTGTCTTCTAAGAGCCCATATTTCTCAGCACAAGATGATAGCCTTTGAATAACATTGTCTTCTCTTAAGTAAAGCCTATTTTCTGCTCTGCTAGTAAACATCCTATAAGGCTCTGGAGCGCCTTGATTTATTAAATCATCAATCATTACGCCAATATACGATGTCTCTCTTTCTGGAGTCCACATTTCTCTTCCAAGGGCTTTTTGTGCTGCATTAATGCCCGCCGCAATGCCCTGTGAGGCAGCTTCTTCATAACCAGTAGTTCCATTAATTTGTCCTGCTAAAAATAGGTTTTCTATTGCCTTATTTTCAAGAAAAGAACTAAGTCCTCTTGGATCAAGAAAATCATATTCCACCGCATACCCGAATTTTTCTATCTTCACGTTTGTAAGTCCTGGAATTGTTCTAATAAACCTTTCCTGGTCTTCTTCTGGAAGACTAGTTGAAATTCCATTCGGATAAACTATATTCGTATTCAGCCCTTCTGGTTCTAAAAAAATCTGATGAGATTCTTTATCTTTGAATCTAGTTACCTTGTCCTCAATAGAAGGACAATATCTTGGGCCTTTGCCAGTGATGACACCATTAAACGCAGGTGATTTATTTAGTGAATCTCGAATTACTTCATGTGTTTGGTTATTTGTTCTTCCTATGTAACAACTTATTTGGCGCGGGTGGTCCTTCAAATTACTAAAGAAAGAAAAAACTGGTCTTAAATCATCACCAGGTTGTTCTTTTAAAACACTAAAATCAATCGTCCTGCCATCAAGCCTCGGTGGTGTTCCAGTTTTTAATCTTCCTAGTGGTAAGCCTAAATCTCTAAGCCTCTTTGCAAGCTTATTTGATGCTTTGTCTCCGTCCCTTCCTGCTTCAAAACTCTTTTCACCAATAAAAATTTTCCCAGACAAAAATGTGCCAGTAGTTAAAATAACCGCTTTTGAGGATATTTTCTCTTTAGTCTCAAGCTCTACCCCATGACAAACAT
>MDSZ01003343.1_pt1 | contig 15076 bp, 14 predicted proteins | sample 811201 | NCBI WGS metagenome assembly MDSZ01 (sample SAMN05326647, study PRJNA326480) | marine metagenome | isolation source: seawater | place: Indian Ocean: North | collected 2010
ATGAAAATTCAATATCTAATGTGATGAAGTGTGTATCTAAATTTCCAAATAAGTCTATTTTTTTAGGTGATGTTGTATATTTTAAAAATACAAGTTTTTATAATATTTATAGACATTACAAAGCTAAACATTTTAAAACATGGCAACTAAAAATTGGGCTAATGCCTCCTCATCCTCCATCATTCATTAAAAAAAAAATTTATAATAAATATGGGTTATATTATGAAAATTTTAAAATTGCTTCGGATTTTGAAATTTTTTTAAGGCTTATTTACAAATATAAATTAGATTTCAAAATATTAAATCAAACTATTGTTAGAATGAGAATGGGTGGAATTTCAGGAAAAAATTTTGAAAGTTATATCATCTCAACAAAAGAAATTCTTAAATCATTTAAGATAAATAGCTTAAAAACAAATTTTTTTAAAATTATATTAAGGCTTCCACCAAAACTTTTGCAGTACTTTTTTATTAACGAGCTAACTTTAAATCACGATTTCAGACTTTTTAAAATTAAATTTGGAGAAAAATTTTTAGAAAATGCATTTAGAATTATTAAATCAACAAATAAAATACCCTACAATCAAAACTTTATTTTATCAGGTCTGAACCTAGCCTTTCTCGGTTATTATTTCAAAGGTGATATAAAATATTATAACTCAGTTATTCATTGGCCAGATGGAGTTTTTGCCAAAACTATATTTAATAAAATAAAAAAGATACCAGGGAGATTAATTATGAGAGACATGGAGCTCCCAAATGAAATTAAAAGAATTGTAGTGTTGGGAAATCTCTCAAAAAAAAACCATGAATATTTAAAAAATAAATTTAAAATCGATATTGATCATTTTAATCTTCCATACGGAAGTTTTGAAAAAATTAAAAATAATTTAAATTTTAATTTTTCAAAAAACGATATAATTTTTTTAACACTGCCAACACCTAAACAAGAGCAAATAGCAATCGAATTAGCAAAAAAAAATAATCATTATAAAATAATATGTATAGGTGCATCTATTTCTATTGCATCGGGACAAGAAAAATCAGTTCCCAAATATTTTGAAAATTTTGAATTTTTATGGAGACTTAGAACAGAACCTATTAGGAGACTTAATAGATTGTTTGTGTCGTTCTTTTATTTTTTTGTAGGAAAGTACTTTCAAAAAAAACTTGATTATTTAAATATTTATACTGTTGACTAAAAAAACAATATATATTTGGGCTTCTGATTTTTCAAACTTTACCGGAGAAGGTAATCTTGGGAGATTATTTGTAAGTTTAAAATTAAAAAAAAAATATTCAATAAATATATGTAAATTCCAATCAGGCCATTATATAGCTGATAGAGTTTTTGGTCATAAATATGTTTTACCTATACTTGGAATAATAAATTGTTGGAAATATTTTTTATTAGGAAAAAAAGTTTGTTATTTAAATTATTTGCCTTTATGGAATTCTTTAATATTTTTATTATTACCTCCCAAAACTATTTTAGGTCCAATTACTGGTGGATCCTATTTTAAAAAAGAATTAAATTTTAATTATTTAGTTAGAAAATTTATTTTTCCTTTGTTTTATTTTTTTAGTTCATACATTTTGTTTTTTAGAAAATTTGATACTATTTTCTCAACAACACTCTTAAAAAAATATTTAAATAAAAGTTTACAAAAACGCTCTAAATTTAATTTTGTGCTTGAGGCATTAAATTTAAGTGGAGAAACAAAAAATAAAAAAAATTTGCAATTTTTAGTATATTATAAAAAACACAAAAATAAATTAAATTTATATCCATTAGATTTGATAGAAAAATTAGTTAATCAAAAATTAAAAGTTTTGATTGTTGGTGATACACTCGAAATTCCAGGTGTAAAAAATCTAGGTTACTTGAGTAGAAAAAATCTTAAAAAAATTTTAATAAAAAGTAAGTATGCAATTCTATCTAATGAAAACATATTTAGTTTTTTTGCAATAGAATGTCTTAATTCAAATGTGAAATTAATCGTTACAAATAAAATAAATGAGATTGACAAAAATATAAAGCAAAGATTTGTTTATTTAAATCCAAATAAAATAAAAAAACTTAAAATCGAAGATTTTCTTAGGGATTTGTAAATTTAAAATAATATTGTAAGAAATAAAAAATAACGATAAGAAAAATTTATTATAATCAATTTTTTAATTTTACATTATGAAATTAATTTTTAAATTTTAAAATTTATATATGTTAAAAAAATATTATTTAAAAAGTTGTGAGCTATTATTTTTAATATTTCCGATATCAATAGTATTTAGCAATTTTCTTACAAACTTAACAGTTTATTACTTAGCTTTTTTTGGAATATATATTTTTTTTAAAGATAAAAAATATATTAAAAAAAATATTTTAAGTTTAATTTTTATTTTCTGGATTTATATTTCTTTGAGATCAATATTTACTACAGAAATCTTGTTTTCTCTAAAAAGTTCCTTACCTCTAATTAGATATTTATTCTTTATCATTTCTATAACTTATCTAATAGAAAATAATAATAATTTAATTAAAAATTTTTCAATAATTTTTTTCATTTTTATTTCTATACTATTTATAGATACAACTTTTCAATTTTTATTTAAAAAAAATCTCCTTGGATATACGGATACAGTTAATAATAGAATTTCTAGTTTTTTTGAAGGAAGGTTTGTATTGGGTTCGTATATATCAAAAATTTTTCTTTTATCATTTATTCTCTTAAATATTTTTTTACCTTTTAAAAGATTTAAAGTTTTTTATACAGTCATTACATTGGTTTCAATTTTAATGATATTAATTTCAGGCGATAGAGCTTCTTTAGGTTTATATTTCTTATCAATTATTACTATATTAATTCTGATGGATAAAAAATATATTTCATACTATCAAAAAGTTGTATCATTTTTCTTAATATTAATTTTCTCTTTTGGGCTAATTTATTCAATTGATAATTTTAAAAATAGATTTTTCTTTCAAACATTAAGTGATGTTAATAAGGCAGACAAAGTATTTTTTTTTTCGAAAGGACATCAAAGTCATTGGCAAACTTCATATAAGATGTTTTTAGACAATAAAGTATTTGGAAAAGGTCCAAATATGTTTAGATTTTATTGCGATAAAGATCAATTTAATTCAGGTAAAAAAAGTTGCTCAACCCACCCTCATAATTATCATATCCAATTGCTAGGTGAAACAGGACTAATTGGATATGTTTTATTTTTATGTTTATTTTTAATCTTAATATTTACTCTTATTAAACAATTTTATTTTGTTTATTTTAAAAAGGAAACATTACTTTCATTTAATAAAGTAATTTTATTATCACTTTCTTTTTCAAATTTTTGGCCAATAATAACAACTGGAAATTTATTTAGTAGTTTTACATTAAACTTAGTTTTTTTTTCATTGGGCTTTTACTTTTTTAATGAAAAAAATATTATAAATAAAAAGGAATAATAGATTAATTTTATACTATTAATTAATATAAAATAAAAAAATGAAAAAATTAAATATTTTATTAATAATATTTTCTATTTTCCTGGTACATTTTTTTGATGGATTTAAAAATATATATAAAATCTCGAAAAGAAGTTATGAAACCAGAATGCAAAAAACTCATGGTTATTGTGGCAAAGAATCATTTGGTTTTTACAACGAAATGGTTAGAAAATATCAAATAAATAATTATCTTACACTTCAACAAAACTACGAAGCTTATCCTCTGCTAAGAGGCTTTTTTTATAAAAAAATATTAAAAAAAGACAAAAAATTTGTATTGATTTTAAATTATCCAGACTCAAGTTTGCCTAATTTAATTGAAGTAGAGGGTGTAAAAATTAATTTAAATGATATCAAGTTACTTGAACAAAAAAATAATTGCTATCTTTATATTTTTAACTAATGATTGAAATATTTGCTATTACTATACAATTTTTATTTTTTTTATTAATTTTTTCTTTTCCATTAAATCCTACATTTTTAAATAAAATATTAAATTCAAATAAATATTTTTTTGGTACATTTGATACTTTATTAATTAACTCAGTTTTTATTTTTAACTTCTTGATAATTAGCTCATATTTAAATTTTAGCTTAAATATGATTTTTTACATTTTATTAGTACTTTCTATTCTAACTAATATTTTTTATTATAATTATTGGCTTAAATATTTAATTAATGAAAATAAAAATATAATATTTTTTTCAATTATTTGTCTTTGTATTTTTTTCAGTTTCTCAAATTCACTGAAGTTTGAATGGGATGGTATTGCTCATTGGTTCTTTAAAACAAAATTATTTTATGATGGTCATTCTATTAATAATATAAAAAATTTGCCTGCACCAATGTATCCTCACCTGGGTACTTATTTGTGGGCTTTTTTTTGGAAAAATTCTATAGTTGAATACGAATATCTTGGAAGATTAATTTATATTTTTATTTATGTATTATCAATTTTTTCAGTCTGCGGCTCTATATTTAATTACAAAAATTTTAATAATTTTTTATTTTTTCCAGCAGTTTTATTTTTAATAACACTTACTTATGATGAATATTTATTTGGAGGATATCAAGAATATTTATTATTCAGTTTCATAGCTTTGATATCAAAATTAATTTTAAACATTGTTGATAATCAATCAACTTCAATAAAGGAATTATCAATTTTAATTTTAACTGGTAATTTATTAATTTATTTTAAAGATGAAGGAGTAGTTTATCTAGTAATTATTTTTTTAATTTTTCAATTTTACTTAAAAAATAATTTCCAAAAAATTTTTGTCGTGTCATCAATAATAATATTTATTTTAATCCAATTTTTTTTGGAAAAAAATATAATTCAAGTTTATGGTTTTCAAGAAAAATTAGACATAAATTTAAATTATATTTTAAATTTAAACTTTCTAATAACTAATTCAATTTTAATTTTTAAGTATATGATAATTTCATTTTTAAAATATCCATTATGGATTGTTACATTTATTTCTGGTTACTTTTTATTTAAAAATAAATTTGATCAGAAAATAATGGTTTTTCTTATCTTATTTATATTCGGTATATTTAGTTTTTATTATCTAATTTATACAGTGCATCCTTACTCGTCTGAATTCTTAATGAAAGTTACATTAGATCGACTTTTATTTCAAACCTCGGGTTTTTTCATCATTTATATTTTAATTTCATTAAATATAATTTACTTAGATGTTAGAAATTATCTAAAAAAATGATTTTAGCTTCTTTAATACTTTTGACATTAAATCTTTGTCTTTTTTATTTTCATAATAATCTGTATAAAGTAAATTATCCGGTAGACCATCCTAATAAAAGAAAAATTCATTCAAAAAAAGTATTATTATCTGGAGGATTATTTTTTTTCTTAAATATCATATTTTTTCTTATAATAAATTCATTCATAGATTTAGAATTTTCTATATTTTCAAAAAGCAACACAGATAATTTTTTTTTCTTTTCAGCAATAATTTTTTTTTTCTTGGGATTTGCAGACGACAAAATTAATTTGAACCCTAATTTGAAACTTATAATAATAATCTTAATTCTTAGTTTTTTTTTATACTTAAATGAATATTTTGTAATAGAATTTTTGAGATTTAGCTTTATAGATGAGAGTATCTATTTAGGCAAATATTCCTTTTTTTTTACAATTCTTTGCTTATCTTTATTTATAAATGCTTTTAATATGTATGATGGAATAAATTTACAATCAGGTTCTTATTCATTAATAATTTTTATTTTTTTCTTACTAAACTCTTATAATGTTTATTTTTCAGTAATATTTATTTTTTCCCTCATTCTATTTATGATTAAAAATTTTAAATCAAATTCCTTTCTAGGTGATAATGGTTGTTACATATTATCTTTTATTATTGGAATTTTTATTATTGATTTGTATAAACTTGAAAAAATATATTGTGATCAAATTTTTCTTTTAATGATGTTTCCAGGTATAGATATGCTTAGATTATTTATTACTAGATCATTAAAAAAGAAAAACCCGTTTGTTGGTGACAAAAATCATATACATCACATTTTATTAAATACATTTGATCAAAATAAAGTTTTTCTTATATTGTTTTTCATAAAATTAATTATTGTTTTATTAGTATTTTTCAATTTAAACACAATATTTATATTCATAATTTCGCTTATAATTTATTTTTTTCTATTAACTAAAAAATTATTTATTTTTTAAAGATATTTGCTTATCTTTAATCTCATAAATAAAATTACATTTTCTTAAATTATCTAAATCATGTGATATTAAAATAACAGTTTTTTCTTGACCTAAAATTTTTTCAATAATTTTTTGCTCATTCTCTTTATCTAGAGCACTAGTTGGCTCATCTAGAATTAAAAATTCTCTATCTTTATAAAGAGCTCTTGCAATTGCAATTCTCTGAATTTGTCCTCCGGATAATTGATTTCCCAAGTCACCAACGTTAGTGTCTATACCTTTGGGTAGTTCTTTTAAAAATTCTGATAATTGTGAATGTTCAATTACTTGTTTTAATTTTTCTTTATTTATAGGATCATTATCAAAAAAGGTAATATTGTTTCTTATTGAATCATCTAATAGAACAGAATTTTGTGACACATAACTAATTTGATTTTGCCAAGCTTTAAAATTTTTCTTACTCAAAAGTTTTCTATTATCTATTAATATTTCACCATCGCTTGGCTTGTTCAAAGTTGAAATAATATCAACTAAAGTAGATTTGCCAGCACCTGAGTAACCAAATATTCCAACCTTATCTCCCTTGTTAATTTTTAGATTAAGATTTTCTAAAATATTTGATCCACTAGTCGGATATTTAAATACAATATTTTTTAATTCAAATAATTTCTGAAATTTCGTGTCTTCATGATTTTGATTTTCAATGTTTGAATTTATATCCTCTTCTTGCTCTGCATCATGTTGATCAAAAAATACTTTTTTCATAGCATGTGATGAAAAAATAAGTTGATTGTATGATCCAATAATTTTATTAAAACTTGGAACTACACGATAAGTTGCCATCAAAAATAAACCTGAAAGAATGACTATTTCATTTGTATTATAGTTTATACTTGTTAAATAAATAATTATTGTAAGGATTGAAATTATGCCGATTAATTCCATTAAAATTCTTGGAAGAATAGTTAGAACAGTAAAACTTTTATGTACTTCAGCTAATTTATCTACTTGAGATTTTAACAATTCAAAAAAATAAGATCTTTTATTTTCTAGAATTAAATATCGAATATTAGAAAAAATGTTATTTAAAAGAAAAAATTTTTTTTCACTTACTTCGGACCTTATTAAACCAATTTTTTTGCTTATGTTGGAAATTACTCTTAATATAATAATTCCAAAAAAAAAATAGAAAATAAATATTAATATTAATTTTATTTGACCTAAAAATATAAAGGCTATTAAAAAACATGTCAGTGTGATGACTTCTGTAAAAAGGATTAACAGTGGACCTACATAATTTCTTGTAGCCATTGTTATTTCCTCTGAAAAAAGTGTTAAAAATTCTGACTTCTTTTTTTTTAGAAAAAAAATAAAATTTTTCTTAATACAGAGATTAATTATATAATTTGAAAATTTAACTTCTAAATATTTTGCAAATTTAACATGATCTCTAAAAAATAAAAAAATAAAAATATTTTTAACTAAAAAGATAATAATAAAAAGTAAACATGCGTAGTATATATTATTTAACTCTGGTAAATAACTATCAATGTAAAAAAACAAGTTTCCAAATAAATTACCCTGAGAGTTTTCTAAATCACTTTTCAAAACTACGTGTAATAAAGGAATCAAAGAAGCTAAACTAATTATTTCCAAAACACCTGCTATAACAGAGTTTATAATTAATTTAATAATTTTAAAAATTTCCTCTTTTTCCAGTTTTGACAAAAAATAAGTTAAGTGTACCATTAAATATAGCATCCTCTTTTATAATAAGAGCACATTCTCTTAAGAAGTTTTTTTGTTGTATAAATAGGTTTATACTTGAGTGTATTTTTCATTTTAATATTTGAAGCCTTCCTCGAGCTTTTTGATGATTTTAAAACATATTTCAACTTTTTTTTAATATTTAAATGATTTTTTATAATTTTTATTAGATCTTTAATTTTATAATTTTCATTATTTGCCAGAATTAAATTTGTAGGTTTTTTTAAAGACATAATTTGATAAAATAGTGGGAGAAAATCATACACATGTGAAAGATTTCTGTATTCATTAACATTATAAAATGTTGCTTCATTTTTTGAAATTTTAAGTTTCCTTATTATTGTTGGGATTAAATGTGTCTTTGGACTAAATAAAGATTCATGATTGTAACAAATTGCAATAGAAATGAATAATTTCATTGTCTTATATTTTTGAATTAATTTGTGAGATTTAATTTTACATTCACTGTAATAATTATCACTTTTATAAATTGAATTTTCTTTTCTAATATAATTTTGGTTTTCTCCAAATACTTCGCCGGATGATAAATACAAAAGTTTTGATTTTTTAAAGTTTATACTAAAAAAAACTAAAAAATCACTTAGGATTTTAAAATTGGATTTATAACAAATCTTTTTTTCAGATCTATTATTTGGTATCTTACTGTAACCTGCAAAAAAATAAAAATTATCTATTTTGAACCTTTTTATTTTTTTTAAGTTAACTGAGTTAATTTCATTTATCTTTATTATTTTAAGATTGGGATTTTTTATATTAATAATTTTATCAGAATTGTTTCTGATGATTGCCAATGTTTTAATATTTTTTCTGAGCAAATACCTTGTCATAAAAAAACCGTCCTGACCATTTGCTCCAATTACAGCAGAGTAAATATTCTCGGTCATTTATATTTTTTTTGATATTTTTATAGTGGGAAATGGCCAAATATACCTTGTATTTTTAAAATTATACTTTTTGAAATTGCTAAGTATACTTTTTCTGAAGTGCCATATTAAAAATAAAATATAATCGTTTTTATTTTTTTTAATTAATTTTTCTGGGATTATTTTTATATTTGAACTTGGTGTAAATAAATTAAATTTTTCTTTATTAACATCATATATACCATCGATTATTTTATCATTTAATTTGCATAATTGTAATAAAACATTACCTTTGGTAGATGCCCCATATCCATAAATTTTAAAATTTTTTTTTTTAATATTCGAAAGTTTATAATTTATTTCATTAGCTTTATTTATTAATTCTTTATAAAATCTCTTATAAATTCTTGAATTATTAATACCTAATTTATTTTCTTGATTTCTGAGCAATCTTAATTTTTTCTCTTTTGGTTTATGTTTTGATGATTTGAATACAATATCAAAATTAATACTACCTCCATTAATTTTATTTCTATGATAGTCAATTATTTTTAGATTTGTTTGATTTATAAGGTAATTAAATGATGTAAAGCTAAAGTAAGTCAAATGCTCTTGACAAAAGGTGTCAAAAGAGAACAATTTTAAAATATCTGGTAAATATGCAACTTCAACATGAAAAACACCCTCTCTATCTAAATTTTTTTCAATTTGTCTACAAAAACCTATTGGATTTCTTAAATCATAGAACATTGCAACAGCAGTGATAATTTTAAATTTAATATTTTTGTTAAAAATATTATTTTTAAAAATTTTAGGTATTACTTGTATGTCTTTCTGGTAGAATTTTTTGAACTTTTTTGCAGTTGGATCTACACCGTATCTTTTAAATTTATTTGTATATAAATTTAATAATGTTCCATCATTACTACCAATATCTAAAATTAAATCATTTTTTTTTGGCTTTACAATTTTAATTAAACTGTCTTTTTTCTTTTTTAAATGAGATACCATACTTTTATTAAGACTCGATCTATATCCATAATTTTTCCCAAATAATTTTTTTTCGTTATAATTATGAGCTAATTGGAGCAATTTTGATTTATTAGAAAAAACAAGTTCTATTGGCGTTTTTTTATCTAATTTTTTTTTTTTATGAAATGTTCCTGTTAAACTAAAATTTCCTAATTTCCCGATTTTGACCAATTTTTTATCGTCTGAAATTCTACATTTTTTTATTTTTTTAAATAACATTTTTATTTATTAAATTTTATTAGAACTATACTTTTTGCACTTAAAACAAATTGATTATCATTTATTTTAACTATAGGTTCCATATTTTTACATTCACTTTCATTACTAAGAGTCCACTTTCCATCAACATACCTATGAAAAATAACTTTTTTTTTAAAATTTTTGAATATTTTAAAAATTTTTTTTAAATCATTTGAATCAAACTGTTGTAAATTTTTATAAATTTTTTTTTTTTCCAAAAGGAAAAGAAATAAAAAAATTGCTTTTTCTTTTTAACAGCTTCTTAATCTCTTTTAAAGCAGTTAAATATCTAAATTTGTTAAATTTAATTTTTTTTTTTGAATTATTTCTATAATTATAATGACTATTGTCAAAACCAATATGCTCTAAAGTGGATATGCACGAAATGTTATCAAAATATTTATCTTTCAAAGAGTTCTCACAAATGTCCTCATAGAGATAATTAATTGCTCTGTTGTTGTAATTTATTTTTTCTGGGTAAAGAGTATTTATGAATATCTTATTTAAATTCGGGAACGACTTTAAAATATACTCAAAATTGAGAGTTGATCCAACATCTAATAAATTACCACTACATTTCTTTAATTCATTAATTATCCAAGGAATCTCAATTATCCTTTCATCAAAATAATTATTTTTTTTAATTTTTATCTTTCTGTTTAAAATTTTATTTTTTATTAAATTAATTTTATACCGTTCATAACCCCTGCCAAAAGTTTTACCAAAAAATGAAAAGTAAATAATAGCCAACTTATTTCTTATATTTTCTATAATCATTTAAATAATAAGATCTTAATAATTTTAAACAAATAACTGAATGAAAAAACATAGTTTTTGTTTTTTCTTAGCTTAAATAACTCTAAAAATATATTATTTCTATTAAAATTATTAAATATATTTATAACAATCAAACATATTCCTATAAATATAAGATAAGTATAAATTCTACTTACCATTTTTTTGTTATAAATTTTTTCATTTTCTAAAAATGAAATTCTTGCAAGCCAATAGCCAATTCTTAAATTGTTTTTACCATAAATAATGCTAATAGAATTTTGATGACTACTAAACCTCACTGAGGGTGGTAAATAATAATGTATATTATTTTCTGCGTTGTTTATATTGGTAAGATACGTAATTAAATCTGGACCAATATCAAGTTCTAGCAAATAATGAGATCTAAAAGAATTATTTTTTATAAAATTATTTATTTTTTTTTTCCACTTAAAAATAAATTCTTTTTTAAAACATGTGCAAATTGGGCTTACAGGACTAGATAGAATATTTAGAAATCTTTTATCATATTTGCTTAAAGGAAGACCAAAGTAATTAGATAATAAAACATTTTTATCAATTTCAATTTTTTTAATTTTTTTAAATCTAAAAACTTTATTTTCCTGGTCAAGAACAATTCCTGTTCCCATACTAAAAATATTTTTTTCAATAAAGTTTTTATAAATTTTAAAAACGTATGGTCCCATTATATCATCATCATATAAAAAGGTTACAACATCATATTTTAAATATTTTAAAACCTCAAAACATCCTCGTGTTATTCTTGTGCTTTTTTGTTTAAAATATCTAACATTTTTATATTTACTTGCTACTTTCTTATTTAGTTTAGCATTTTTATCATTACTGGCATCAATAACTAAAATTTCAAATTTTAAATTTCTAAATACTTTTTTTGAGTTAAAAAGTATTTTGATTAAATTTTCAGATCTATTTTTAATTGGCAAAATAAATGATATCATTACTAAATTAAGATTATCTCAATATTTTTAATTTTAGCGATTTCGTTCTGTGAATTAAACACATCAATTTCATTTTTTAAAATTTTATAATCAAGTTCATGTGAAATAATAATTTTTTTTAAATTTAATCTGGAAAGAACCATTAAAAGACTTTTTAATTCTACCTCTGAAAAATACTTAATAACTCCCGAAAGAAAAAGTAATACATCATAATTATTATCATAAGGATAAGAGTTATGAATATTCCTTAAATTAAAAAATTCAGAAATGTATGGATTAATATCATAACCATAATAATTCTTAATATTTTCTCTTAAAAATTTACTTTTTAAATAAATAGGGTATCCACATCCTATTTCTAAATACCTGGTATTAATATTAAAAGACTTAATCTCATCTGATAATTTATTTAATATTTTTTCTGTTTTTGTATTTTTTAAGTCTAAATTTTTAGCATAAATAAAGTAGTAAATTGCTGATCGACTCTTCCAATAATTAGATCCTATTTTGTTTATTTTTAAATTTGTTATATAGACTAGATAATTACCAAATAACTTATTTTTAAATCGATTTAAAATTTTATAAACAATTTTATCAGGAAGGATTGAAAATATAATTTCAATAAAAAAAAAAAGTATAATTTTTATTAATTTCATTAAAGTATTGAGTATCCACCATCAATAATTAAGTTTTGCCCTGTGATATAATTTGACATATTGCTCAAAAGAAAAAGAGTTGCGAAAATTACATCTTCTTCTTTACACATTTTTTTTAAAGGAGTAGAATTTATATATTTTTTTAGAAATTTTTTATTTTGATTTCTGTAAATTCCACCAGGAGAAATCATATTTACATTTACATATGGAGCAAAATATGAGGCTTGCCACTTTGTAAGATGTAGTAAAGAATTTTTTGAAATAGAATACGCGGCAGGGCTATTCATATTAGTTCCCTTATAATTTGAAAAATTAGGCACTATCTCTGAAAAAATAGATCCAATGTTTAAAATTTTACCTCTATTTTTAATTAATGTTTTAGATAGTACTTTAGAAATAATAAATACCGAGTCTAAATTTACTTTATGTGCATTTCTCCAATCTTTATAAGTTTGAAAATTTAGAGGTTTTATCCAATTTAAATTGGAACCAGTATAAGCTGCATTATTAATAATATAATTTAATTTTTTAAAATTTTTTTTTTCTTTAACTAATACTTTTTCTAAGTTTTTTGTATTTGTAAAATCTATAGATAAAGTTTTAATATTTTTGTCTAAAGATTTTTTAATTTTTTTATCAATTAAAATTAATTTTGAATTTAAATCTAAAAAAATTTCACATAATTTTTTACCCAAAACACCATTTGCCCCTGTAATTAAAATTGTTTTGTTTTCAAAACATTTTTTATTCAGAAATGTTTTAATTATTTGATTGTTTTTCATAAAAATACTTTGAATAAGCCTTTTATATTATTGTTTTTAAAATATCATTTATTTAAATTTAATTTTATAATTAATAATAATTAAAACAATTTGATTAAATTTTATCACGAATTTTTATTATTTTAATTATCGTTTTTATAACAGACTCTGTATCATTAAACTTAACAAGTTGTTTTTTTTCTTTTACTAAATACGAAAAAGCTTTTAAAGTATTTTTGAAGGCATTAAAATTATCATTAAAATTTACCTTGAAATGACCTTTTTTACAAAAAAAAGTCATATCATTAATTCTAATGTTTTTACCACAACAGTTTAATATAAAATTAATGTTATTATCTAATTTAAGTAAATAAGTTTCAAAGCTGGTATCTAATTTTTTAATATTTTGAATTTTAAGATATCCAAGTTTTTGAATTACTTCCAACAAATGAACTGAGTATTTTTCGATATCGTTAGAAATATTACCAATAATTAAATTTGGTTTTCCATTAATTTTTATTTTTTTTTCTATGTCAAAAATTTGATTACTGAATCTCAAGCCAGAACAAGACATAAGTATTTTTTTATTATAAAATTTTTTATAAAATTTAAGGTCTTTTTTTTCTAAAGTAAGAGGTTTGTCTATAAATACAGGAATATTTTTATTTAAAAAAAATTTAGCAATTTTTTTATTATTCTTCCAATCATCCTTGGCTATTATTATTGCTTGAATTTTATCATCTGCCAACTCTTTATAATTTTTAACAACTTTACTTATTTTACATGCTTTAGCTAAAAGTTTAGTTTGTTTAAAATTGTTACTCCATGCTGTTGAAATTTTTAATTTGTGATTTAAAAAATTTTTTTTTGGTTGTTTGTTTAAATAATCCAAAATAAATTTATAACCAATTTTTTTGAAATGATGTTTGTTATATCCATTTATTATAGCTGAAAAAGAATAAGGATGACCATTATCTTTGCTAAATCCTATAATACCAAATTCAATCATGTTTTTTTTTTATTTTAAATTTCATTGGTGCTGTACCTTTTGCCCAGTTTATATTTTTTAAGTTAACATAAAGTGGTAAATTATAATTTCTCCAAATAAACTTACCTGAAAAAAGTGTTTTTCTTTTACTGAGTAAAATTTTAATAAATTTTACTGCTTTGTTAGGATCACCTTTGGCTTTCGGCATCATTTCAGTTTTAATTTGTCCTGGACTGAAGAGATTTGCTTTAATATTAAATTCTTTACATTCATTTGAGGTAGTTAAAGTTAAAACATTTAGAGCTGATTTGCTGCCGCTATATAAAAAACCACCAGGTGCACAATTCAGAGGTGCTCCTGAGGTAACATTTATTATTCTCCCAAAATTATTTTTTTTCATTTCACTTATAAATTTTTTTGTAATTATAGTTGGGGCAAAAGTATTAATCTTAAAAAATTTCAAAATGTTAAATAATTTAATTTCCTCTAAATTACAAATTTTAAATATTCCTGCATTATTAATTATATAAGGTATATATTTGTGTTTTTTTTTTATCTTATTAAGACATTTGTTTAGTGAATATGAGCTGGATAAATCACATTTATAAAATTCAATATTTTTTTTTTTAACTGGAGGTATCCTCCTTGAAATACAAATTACAAAATATTTTTTACTCAAATTTTTTAGCAGAGCCTTTCCAAAACCACTGCTGCATCCTGTAATTAAAATTTTTTCCACTACTTTCTCATAATCTTTCTTACTATTTCCAAATCATCAATACTATCTATATCA
>MDSZ01050378.1_pt1 | contig 15075 bp, 4 predicted proteins | sample 811201 | NCBI WGS metagenome assembly MDSZ01 (sample SAMN05326647, study PRJNA326480) | marine metagenome | isolation source: seawater | place: Indian Ocean: North | collected 2010
AAGTCTTCAAAAGCTCTTTGCTCTGCTTCTTTTTGGCTTAATCCGTCTTTTAAATATGAGTTTATTCTATTTCTATAAAATGTAGATCCACCTGTAGCAATTGCAACGTTATCTGCTATTTGCGTGGGCGCAAAACCAGCTCTTAATAACATTTGAAATAGTTTAGCTACAGGGTTTCTTGATTCTTGCAAAGATCTAGCTAAATCATTACCATTAATGTCTGTGCCAATACCTTTTCTTCTTTCTTTTAAAAAGTCAGAATTAAATATATACGCCCAGTCGTTCCAGTATTGCTTTTGATTAGCAAAAGCTTTAGCAGCTGCATATATATTGTTGTCGGCAAAATTTATAAAATTAACTATAGACATTTGCTGTAGTAAAGCAGATCTCATATTTAAGAACATAACGCTAGCAACAGAGCCGTTTAACCAGTTCATAAACTTATTTAACATTCTGCCTTGACCTTGAGGTCTATTTCTACCAGTTTCTATTCTATACAGCATGTCTTCTAAAGCTTCTCTAAAATTAGGACCATAAGCAGCTTCTATTTTATTTAAATTTTCTGGCGAAAAAATTGTATTAGCGTTATTTAAAAACTGTTCAAAAAACTTTTTTCTACCAGTAGCACCCATAGCTTCATTAAGATCTGTTTTTATAGATCCGCCCTCCCAACCGTCATAAGGCGCTATGTACTCATCTTGTTTAGATATTACATTTAACACTTCTGCAAACATACGTAACTTTTGATCCATCATAACAGCTTCAACAAGCTTTTTTTGATCAGTAGGTGCTATGCCAGGAATATCTAAGCCATGCTTGTCCCAAAGATAAACTCTAACAGCGTCTTCAAAAGTAAAATCACCATCAGCTAGTTTTTGTCTTAGCTTCTTTTTAATATCGCCAGAGTTTTTTATTAAGTTTTTATAGTCAGTAGCTATAGCTTGCTTAGCAGCGTTTAATTCTTTATATGCTCTATTTAACGGTCTAACTAAAGTGTTTTCAAAAAACTCTTTGTGTTTATTGCCAACTTCGCCTTTACCCATAAAGTTATATAGCAATCCTATAAAGTCTTCGTGTGATGGTGGTATAAAAAGTCTAAATCTACCTTTTTTAGCGCCACGCTTTCTAGCTTTAGTTTGTGAAAATCTTTTCTTTGACTCTATGCCTGTTACGTCTTCTAATATATCATTGAAAGTATTACTTATTTCTTCACTAGCTAAAGGTATAGCTTGCCTTACTTTAGATTTAATATCTAGTTGATCAAGAACATTTTTGACAGCTTTAACATTGGGTAAAGCATCGTCAACAAAGTACATGTCGTTATATCCTTCAGCAAACTTTTCAAGCATCCACATTGCTTTAGCTTCGCCAGTACTATTACCTAGTCCTGTTATGTTTTCTATAGGCATGTTTACGCCTTGAGTTTCTAGCCAAGATTTAATAGCCGGAGCAGATTCAGCTGGTCTAGCCGTTAATATAAACACATTATCAATACCGTATTTAGCTATTTGATTTTTAAACTTAGTCATCAGAGGACCAGCAACACCGCCTCTTACGTTTATAAAATCGCTAAAGTCAAAATTGTAACCTTGTTCCGCTAAAGCAGGACCTTGTATTGGCCAAGCAGCTGAAGTTATTTTTATTTTATTACCATCTTTTTCAGCAACAATAAAGTTATCACCTTTATCTATTAGTGTTTCATCAAAGTCAAAAGTTGACATACCTCTAACTTCTTCAGAAGCTAGAGCTGTATTTATAGCTTTATCTGCGTTTTGATAATTTTTATAATTGTAATCAAAGTTTCCAGCCATCATTTGGTGATACTCTCCAAATATATTATTGGTATCTAGCTCTCTTATAGCAAACATGTTAGATCTACCAAGCGTTCTTAAGTTGTAGTATCTACCAGAAGAGTGTTGTCCAACTTCGTAGCCTGGCTGCATTGTAGCGTTAAAGCCAGAGTTTTTAACAACTAAATCCATTATCTTTGGAATAATAGCTACAGTATATTGATCGTAAAGCTCTGATAAATTTTCTTTAGTTAAAGAACCATCTCTAACTTGAGCAACATGTCTCATCATTTGCCACTGAGCTGGTATCATGTGTTCGTACTCTAAGGTTTGACCTGGATTTTTATAAGTTTCAACACCGTCAACAACATACATGAATCTAGCAGCTCTACGCATAGGCGACTTCATGTCAGAGTTTAAGCCGTTAAGCATCATAGCCATGTGAGTATCGTTTAAATAATTAGCTTCATTAAAAAATCTAATTATATCATCAGCGTACTGCATAGCTTCTTCAGCTTGCTTTTTACTTTCATTTTTAACGCTAGCCTCATTTTCTTTATTTATTTTGTTTAGCATACCAGAGCTAGACTGAGCTAAAAGCGTAGTGTTTACCTTTATTTTAGTATCACCAACAAACACCTCGCTAATTTGTTGAACAGGGTTGCCATCTTTGTCTAACCTAGCTGTTTGCTTTAATTCTACGTTTAAGTAGTCATCTAACAATTTGTTTATACCGTGATTACTGTTAAAAAAGTCTTCTAAGTTTTTAAATAGCTTCTTTCTATTTCTACCAGCTTTTTCAACGCCAACTTCAACAAGAGCGCCGTCTATAATGTCAAATCTACCGTCACCAATTTTACCAGATCCTACAACGCTAGGTAACAAGTATTTAATAATTAACTCTAAACCTTTCTGCTGCCCAAAATCACTTATTAGTTTTTCAGCAAATAAACTTGTTGACTGTCTCATCTTAGTAACGTGACCTATATTAGACCATACCTCGTCCATAGACTGAGCTTTGGTTCCGTCGTCATTACGAATATCTAAAGTATTAGATAAAACAATATCTTGAACTAACTCCGCTTCTAAAGTTTGATTTAATGTAGGTAGTTCTTCAACAGTTATTAATCCTTTTTCAACTTTAGCTAAATCAACTGAGTACTGAGCGTATATAGGATCAAGAACGTTTGTTAGTTTAGTTATCATAGGATTACTAAACGCAGCGCTTAATTTGTTTCTTAGAACGTCTTTTAAGCTACTTTTGTCATAGTTATTAGCATAAACACCCATTACGTCGTTTATTGCTTGATACGTACCCATAAACTCTTTAAATAGTTCAGGATCTAGCTTGTATATGAAGTCACTAGCTAAAGACGAAGGTAAACCATCAGCAAGCATATCAAAGTCTCTACCTTTCTCCATGTTTTGCCTAGCAGCTTGAGACATAATAATTAATGTTATCATGTGATGCATGCCTTTGTGCTTTTGGCTCATGTTAGATTGTTTTTGCTTCACATTAACTTCACCTCTAATAATACCCATGTTTTCATTAAAAAACTTATCATTAAAGTTTTTAAGCTTTTTAATAACTAAGTTTTTAGGCCTTTTAGGTATTAATTTACCTTTTTGAGGGCCTTTGTCAGCCATACGCATTATAGTTTCATAGAACAAGTCTTCTGCAGCTTTAATATTATTTGCTTGCGTTACTCTTTGAGTTTGTAGTCCAGATGGAACGCCTGTAGCTAGGTATTGAGTGTCTTTGTCTATAACAACGTTGTTGTCTTTATCGAATACTACATCACCTTTCTTGTCAACCTTAGCAACACCTGCAGTGTACTGCTTCATAAACACATGTTTTCTAAAAAACGTAGGTGTAGCAATTTGCATTTTTCGCTGGCTGTTTTGAATATCAGTCTGCGTTAAGTTGCCCGGCTTTGGTTCAACACCAAACGCTTCTTGAACTAAAGAATAAATCTGATCGTATTGTTTTGGAAACTTCTTTTTTAAGTCTTTTAAACCTGTTTCAGTTAATTTTCCTTCTTGATACAGATCGGTGAATAGTTTTAAAGCTTCTTCAAAAGCAGGTGTTAAAGGTATACCAGCTTTTTCCGCTTGCTCATGAAGCATTATTGTGCCATCTCTTGACTGTCGCTCTTCTTGTTGTGTTTGCTCCTCTTGCTGTATTAATATATCTTCAGGGTTTAAAGGATCTATTGTTTGATCTATAGCCGCAGTAACGCCTTCTTGAGTAGTACTAACAGTTATATTACCGTATTTTGGATGTGCTCTAACAAACTCTATTAAACGTAGATCAAAAATGCTAAAGCGTCCTTGTTTAGAGTTAAGATAACCCATAACACCACCTTCAAAGCCTAAGTTATATCCTTTCAATAAGCCTACAACACCTCTGTTTTTTATCTTATTATACTCTTCGCCTTTCTTAGCTAATACTTTTGGATCTGAAATAAAATCAACAACAACATCTTGAAGATCTTCTGGAGTAAAACCTTCTAGTAAGTTTTTAGGTATTCTATTAAATGCTTCACCCTGCAAATTTGTAGCGGCAATATTAGCAGCTAATGTTTTAGCTTCTTCTTCACTTACTAAGCTAGAATATTCTTCTACAGCGTTTTCAAAGTCTCGAGTTAACTGTTGATACAATTGTTCACTTAATAATGAGCCTTGTTTTTGAGCAGGCCTAACCTCTTCTTGAGCATCTACACCTTTTGGCTTTGGCATAGATATATTAGCGTTTGTTTTACCTAAATTAAAATCTCTAATAAATCTTATAATATCTGCAGGATTCATTTGAACTATATCCGCGGAAGTGTTAAGTAAGCTTTGATGTTCAGCTTGAAAGTATTTAGATATATTAAACAAAGTAGAAGAATTATCTTTGCTTAAATAATCCTGGCCTATATCTAATATGTGGAAGGCATCAGACAAATAACCTAAAAATTCGTCGTGATATACTCTATTATCTTTGCTTAATTTTAATTGTTTTAATTGATCTTCAACTATTTTCAAAGCAGCTTGCATTTTAGCATCGCCATTTTTTAATTCTTTAGTAATACCGTTTGTAATATTTTGTAGCTGATCAAAAGTTAAATCTGAAGATAATCCATGGAGAGTTTCATGTTGAATAGCATTAAAAGAGTTTTCAACACCTTCTTTAATTTTATTTTTTAAGTGTTGTTTAACAAATATTCCGGTTTTAGCCTGGCCTTGCATGTTAAAAAATCCAGCATTAGCTTCTCCGTTTAATATTCTGTTTATTAAATCGCTTTCTGATATTTTAAGAAACTTACCTTTAAATCTCCATCTACCACTTTGCTCTTGACCAAAACCTAGTATTTCAAGATTATACCTAGCTTCTTTAGCGTCATCAAAAACGCGCATCTTAACGTCTTTAAGAGGCCCTTCTTTAATACTATTTATAACCTCAGCTGTTCTTAAACCATTTCTAATAAGAGAGTTTTGCATGTAAATCTCTTGAATTTGGTTTTTTATTTTTTTAGCATTAGCACTAGCGTCTTCAAGAGCCAACTCTTCAGCTGTCTTAAAGTTTGCTCCTTCGCCAGGTTTTCCAGATAAATCAAAAGCATCAATTCTAGTTTTGCTTTCTTTAGCGTCTTTGTTTAGTTTTTCAATATTTTTTTGCTCTTCTTGTAGTTTTCTAAACAGCTCAACAACCTTAGTTCTTTCGTTTAAATCAAGAAAGTTTGTTTGCTTAAGCTTTGCTATAGAGTTTTCAATAGCTTCAAGCTCAGTAAATTGATCTAACATTTGATCTTCAGTAATAAAACCTGCAGCATTTTGCTGTCTCAACTGATCTTTTCTAGCGTTTATAGCTTGACGCATACTAGCTTGAGGAAGACCTTTTATCCTTGTTAATACTGTTTCATTAAAAGTAGTAGTAGCAATTTGACCGCCTACAGTTATAGGACCAGTAGTCAAAAGCGCTTGAGCGCCAGCTTCATAAATTCTTTTTAAAGCTTTGTCTTTTGAAGGAAAATATCCAGTAGCAGCTTTAACACCGCTCATACTAGTTACTTCCTGAGCCATTTCTGTACCAGTTTCTATACCTGTTACAACAGCTAATGTTTTAGCAGGTGAAGCAGCTTTTTTGCCTAAAACGTCTTTGGTAGGCTTTGTAAAAGTTTTATAAGCTTGACTAAGTCTTCCGCCTCCTATATCTCTAAGTAAACTTTTAGGTATAAGCTTAGTAGCGCCTTTAAATGTTGAAAATGTACTTACAAGATCTAAGCCTGCTGTTATACCACCAACAAACAGAGCTTCTGTCATGTCAACTTCGCCGCTGTCTATAACGTCTTGTATTCTACTTTTTCTTCCTCTAACTTTAACTTTACCGTTTTCTATAATATCTTCAAATGGTAGCTCTCTAAACGCTTTGAGCTTCATTTCAATGTCTTCGCTTGTAGGCTTTTTGTTTCCAGAGTCGTCTAAGTTAAACTTCTTTTTAACGCCCTCAATATCATCGGGATCTTTACCAAAAAAATCCTCAATGCTCATGCCTTTCATTTTTTTAGCAGCTTCAACTTCTAATATTTCAAAAGCAGCCCCACCACCTTCTTGAACAAACGTAGATCCACCTCCAGTAAACATCGCGCCAATCATTTGTACAGTTTGATCGCCTAACATACCTTGCCACTCATCAAGAGTTAAGTCTGGATCGTCTATTGTTTTACCAAAAGCTGAAGGTACTTTTAAATCTTTTAGTTTTTGTTGATATTCGTTTTGTTGAAGTAAGTCGTTACCGATGAGTTGATTTAGCCTAGCTTCTCTTGACTCTAAATAATTTATTCTATCTTGATTAGTAACAAAGTTTGTAGGCTCACCATCGCTATCGTATTTAGCTTCTGGATTTAATGATAGTTCTTTTATCTCTTCTCTAACATCGTTTAGCTCTCTAGCTCTAAACAATATTTGAGTTTCATCTATTGTTTTAGGTATTTTTATTCTTGAAGTTATATAAGCCTGTCTAACAAAGTCTTCGCTAAAGTTATTAGCAACCCAGTCTGGTAAATGCTCGTTTTCAGCTTCTATTCTAATTTTATCTGTAAAGTCTTTATTAAATCTACTTCCTACAGCCTTCTCTAATGTTGATGTTAGCTTTTTCCACTCATCGCTTTCTTCAAAAAGCTCGCCATATCTTTTGCTGACAGCCTCGTTAAATTCGTTTGTAGCTTCTTGATAGTCTAACTCTCCGCTAGCAACTTTTTCTTTATAAACTTCTAAAAGCTCATTGCTAAACTTTTGTATCTCAGGCTCTATATCTTCTTGTATTTTTTTAGCACCAGGAATATTACCAGACCCTATTATATCAGCAAATATATTTTCAACATGTTGTGTTAGCTCTTCTGGATTTAAGTCGTCTAGCTTTCTCTCTTTTCCGTCTATAACAACAGGCTTTGTGTTAGCCATATTCCAAGCGTAACTGTATGTTTCAGGATTAACATTTGAGTTTTTTAAATTAGACTGAATAAACTCGTTTATTTCACGTGCTGTTTTACCGCCAAAATTAAATCCTAAGCCTTCAATTTTTTGCATGTCACCAACCTCTTCAGTCTCATCACCCATAAAAAACCTTGGCAGGCCAAAATCTTTATCTACTTTAACTGTTTTTTTAGTAGTATTACCATCTGCATCAGGAGGTGATGTTATTGTAACAAAGTCTTGAAAATCGCCTTTGTATTCTTTATCATCGCTGCTTAATAGTCTACCTATAAATGATGTTTGAAAGCCAGCTGCTTCGACCTCATTTAACGTAGCTTGAGTTGCTTTATAACCTATTCCTTCGTAAGTTTTATTAAATCTGTCTACAAAGTATCTTTCGCCTAAGCCTACGTCTTCTTTAGTTACTTCTGGTAATTCCGAAAAAATATTTTCCGACGCTGACTCCGTATCGGTTGTTGGTGTTACAGCCGCATCGGTCGCAGCAACACCTTCTGTCTTTTCCACAAGACCTTGTTTTTTCATAAACTCAATATACGAGTCTACATCCATGCCAAATTCATTAGCATAACTCTGTAATGTTTCTAGAGTTATTTCTTCACCGTTTAGTTCGTACATATTTATTGAATTCTATTGATTAAAGCTTCAAGCATATCTTCTAAGTGCTTGCTTTTTATCTTTGTGTTATTATCAGAATTAATCTGCTCTATAAGCCTTTCTTTAGCTTTAGGATTTGATTTAATTAAATCTAATACTCTTTGAACGTCTTCTTCAGTATTTATATTACCTACACTAGGCATACCTTGAAGTGTTGATAAAATAGCATTAGGCGATATTGATTGTGAGGAAAATCCAAACCCATATTTGTTTTTAATATCACCACCTTCTAAACTCATGACTTGCATAGCACCATCAGTTCCTTTAAACTGTTGGAATCTAATATCGTTTCTTAAATTAAAACTAGGAACAGCTTGTTGTACAACATCTATCATTTGATCACCAGACATTGTTTCTCCATTTTTTTGATTAGTCCATATATTAGTAGCGGTGTCTGGCAGATAATTACCTTTGCCCGGAACGTTTATAGGGCCAGCGTTACCTGCAAGCTTTGAATATATTAAATTTAGATTAGCACCAGTAACGCCTCCAGAGAATACTTGATTGTTAGAAAACGGTAAACCTGTGCCATCAGGATTGTTAAAATTGTTAGTAGGTTTTGTCGGCAAACCTTTACCTACTTTTTTCTCTTTCAACATTTCGTCAGCAACCCACTTGTCCGCGTAGTCTCCAAACGTCATTCCACCTTCTTGAAATTTGTAGTTAGGCCCTTCTTTTTTTAATCTATTTTCTTCATCTGCGCTAAGAGTTACTCCGAGTGTTTTTCCAAAGTCATTAATTAATCTTTGAGTATTGTAAAACTTATTATCTTTAGAGTACTTAGCATTGTTGCCATTAAGATTATCCCAAACCATTGAACTAAAACCATCTTTACCAAGACCTTTTATTTGAGTACCAACTTTAGAAGCTGCATCGCTAGGATCTAAGAGAGCAGCAGGTGTTTCTTGAAATTTTGTTTTTAAATTGTAAACATTGCTAACGTCTGTTTTTAATATAGGGCCATCAGCTTTAACACCTGATATTTTTATTTCTCGCTGTAATCCATTTTTATCTGGATTAGTCCAAATTATTTGACCGTCTTTTACAGAAAAGTTATCTGTTTTATTTTGCTGTATGTCAACAAACATTTTTGCCATACCAGCTTCGTTAGCCCCTGATATATCTTGAACCCTGTCTGTTAACAATAAATTGTGTATATCTAAAAGTTTTTTGTTTTGATCTCTTAATGATATATTATCTTTATTTATTTTATTCATTTTAGCAACCGTCTTCGCATAATTAGGACTTGAAGGGCTCATATATGCTAGTTTTCTATTTAGCTTCTTAAACTCAACGCTATTAGCCTCTAGCGCTTCTCCTATAGCGGCATCAGTTCCTTGAAAAAGCATACCTTCTTCTAGCTCTGGATTTTCCTCTCTATACTCAACCATACCATCGACTATCTTTTCATTAGCTTCATCGAGGTATGCGCTTATAGGTTTAAAAAAAGCTTGCGCTGCTTCCTGTTTAGCTATAGGCTCTTGGCGTTGCGCTACGCCTAGATTCATAAGCTGATTAAACAAGTTATTCATAGTGTTACCACCTCCACCTACATTAGGCAAAAAGTCATAACTCATTAAATTTGTTGGATTTTTTGTTTTCTTTGCCATATCTTTATTATTATAATCCAGCAATGTATTCGCCAGTAGCTGTTGCTAAATTACCAAACGCAGTAGCGGTATTTGTAGCTGCAGTGCCAGCCGCGGTAGTAGAAGCGGCTAAGTTGCTAGCGCTTAATCCATACATAGAAGCTATACGATTAAAATTCATTTGCTCAACGTATTGTTGGCCTTTACGATCTAACATGTCTACTTGGAAGTTACCAGTAGCAATTAATTGATCTAACTTAGCTTGTTCTGCAGCCGTTAGTTGAGCTAGTTTAGATGCTTCTGTAGCCTCTAAGGTTTGTAATCTTGCGGCTTCACCAGCTTGTAATTGTTGTAGCCTACTTAAATCTTGAGCTTGAAGTTGAGCTAGTCTACTAGTTTCCCCAGCTGTAAGCTGTTCTAATCTAGCTTGTTCTTGTCTTTGTAATTGGTCAATTCGAGTTGCTTCGCCTAATCTAGCTTGTTGTAGTCTGGCTGCTTCTTGACGTGCCATCATTTGATTTTGACGTTCTTGTTGAGCTATATCTAATGAAGCTTGTCTTGCTTGGTTAACACCAGCGCCAGCCACAGCTTGAGCTAAACCTGCAATACCACTAGCGCCAGCAGCTCCACCTAGTTGGCTTAATATATTAGCCTGTTGTTGTTGCACTTGCTCTCTAGCAAAATCAGCTGCTCTAGTATCTACACGTAAATCTTCAAATACATTTTCTGCGTCTTCAAATCTGTTTTGAATTCCTGCAAACTGATTTTCTAAACCTTCGTATTGGTTTTGTAAACCAGTAAACTGGCTTGTTAAACCTGTGTATTGATTTTGTAAACCGCTAAATTCATTTTGTAAATTTGCGAACTGAGGTTTTAAATCAGCAAAAGGGTTTGATAATCCTTCGTAAGGGTTAGTAAATTCTAGCTCATTAAAAGCCTCTTGCATTTCTTCAAATCTAATTTGATCTTGCTTTCTCTGTCTATTAGCGTCTTTTTGAGCGCTTTTTTGGCTTAAAAAATTTAAGCCAGCAACAGCAACAGGAATCCAAGCAGCCTTCATAGGACTATCTTTTTCCTGCCTTTTTCTAAATGGTGATCTTAAACCTACAATTGCCATATTATTACATTTTATCTTTTTATAGTTACATTTTAAGTGTTTTATTTACTGCTAGGTTGTATTTGAGAGCCTATAGCAAATAGTTCTGCTTTGTGCTTTGAGTTGTTTTTAAATAAAACTTTAGCGTAATATCCTTTTATACCAGAAACATTTAAGCCTGCTTTAGCGGCTAGCACATAGTCGCCAAGACTAATATCGTTTATATCTCCTCCACTATAATCAAAAAACAATTGATTAGCAGATGGCTGAGGGAAAGGTGGTGGAGACTGTAAGATTGTTCCAAAGTTTCTAAAAGTATCTTCTATGTAGAATATATTACCAGTATTAGTAATATTTGCATCAGAATTTATAGCAAAAAATAAAGAGTCGCCTTCAGAAAGTAGCTCTCTAGTTATTGGATTTGAAAATGTTATACTATATATTGCCATAATTTATTAGCTAGCAGATCCTATTGTAAACAAGGTATCTAAGTTCATTTTTATAGTTAAGTCAGTACTAGGCATTTGAGAAACGCTTATATTACCTTCTAATAATGCGCTTAAACATAATCTTTTAGGTGATGCTATGTTAAACGTAAGCGTCTCAAAACCTTTAAATGTTTGAGCAAGCTGCACAACCATACTGCCTGCTGAGGCACTTGCCGAAACAGACGTTACAGCATTAGCAGATGAGTTATTAACATTAGTTCCAATATATGTTGCTATATTTCCGCCTGGTATACCTGTAGTTCCGTTTAAGTTTACAGTCGTGCTAGCCCCAGTAGGTCTTGTTGTAGTTGTAACCTCTGTAATTCTAGATGTTAAATTTGAAACTATATTGCAAGAAAACAAAGTATTTATAAAGCCAAGTCCAGTAGCTCTAAATGTTAAAGTTATTCCATCTGCAAAACTCTGAGCAGAGCCACCAAGTGCTAGTTGTTTATTTCCAGTGTCTATAGGATTTTTAACTACAGGCGTTCCCGCAAGACTGCCAGAGCTAACGCCTACTATAGTCATGCCGGGCGCAATACCATCTACATCATCTAATATTACATAATTAGAACTAGATGTAGCTCCATTTACAGTTTTAGTTGTTTCATAATACCAACATTTATCGTTTAAATCTGTAAGTTCAAACTGTAATACATCGTCTATTATCAAACCGTGAGAACCACTAGCGTTAGTAATTGTCCAGTCTATAGCAGCAGAAGAAGAGCCTGAGCCAACAACATTAGATTGAAGCTGAACATTGCTAGGTAAAGTAGCATAAGAACTATTATTGGCAGGTGAAACAGGAGAAAATGTTAAAGTTACATTACCTAGTTGATTTATTCTTTTAACTATAACTTGTTTATCAATAATTGTGTTTTTAGAAGGATCTGCGATAACGATAACGTCATAAGCTTCACCAGCAACTTGAGGAAACACTACGCTACCTGTAAATGAATTAGAAGATAAAGTTTTTCTTAGTATTTTTTGAGGTGTATGTCCTTGTGAAAATGTTTTAGTTACAAAATCATAATACTGGCCCGTATCAGTTACAACCATAAATACAAATCCAGCTCCAACGTCTCCACTTATAGTGTAAGATCTAGTTTCTCCAGCTTCAGCTATATCGTTGAAGTTCATCAACAATTTATTTATTTTTAAACTTGCCATATTATTATAAATCTAAGTTTTCCTCTTCTTCTTCACCGTATAATTCTGGTAAACTTGCTATAGTACCTATTCCTTGTGTTGAAAGTTTTCCAAAATCTAAACGAACCTCATCGTTGCTAGCAGGCAAAGACTTAGCTACTATATTATTAAACCATTTGTTTTCTTTTTTAATAAACTCTTGAACTTGTCCAACTTCTAAGTCAGTTGTTATACTGTAACAAAACCATCCACTATGCGGGTATTGATTATATTCTTGAGATGTAATTTCATTTTTTAATAAAATTTGACTTTGACTACCTTCATAAAATAGCGTATTAAATGTTTTAACTGTATCTGGCGCTTGATTAAATATAGGTTCTACATGACACTCAAAATGCTCATTGTAAAAAGTTCCATAATGACTATTTTGATGGTAGTGTTGAAATAATTCACCATTTTTAACTGTAAAATATTTTTTAGAAACACTTAAAGCGCTTTCAGGAATAAAAGACTTAAAGCTTACCCAGCCTTTAACATCTTCACTATAAGATATTGTTTTTTCTACAAAATCACCAGGATCAAAAACTTGAATCATAGTTATATTGTCTAAGGCTATTTCAATATCAGCTACGTCAGCGTCTGCTCCTGTGCTTCTTAAAACTAAACTACCAACAATATCAGGGTTATCTCCAAAGCCTTCTGGAATAAAATCAATAGTCTCTATAGTTAGATTTTGATCAAAAATAACTGAGTCAAAAGAAGTTTCAGGCACTTCGTCAGGAGGAAACAAAAATGTTCTAAAGCCTAAAGCAGTAGTATCTGTTAGTTGCTGGTATATATAATAAACTTCTAAGTTTCCAGAAGTATGATTGACTTCAAAAACAACATTATATACTTCGCCTTCAGTTACTTCTATATCTACGTTTTGGCTTACTTGCACGCCGTTTGGAGCATCAATTAATTGTATTGATTCGTCTTGGTAACCAACAAATCCTTCTGTAGTGACATTAACAGTGTTGCCTTCGTCACTAATCTGTGTAAATAGCCAACCTTCACTATTTCCAGCCGTTACTACAGTAGTTTCATTAAATATTCGTATATAATCTAATTTACCGTAAAAACCTTCGTTTCCACTAGGCTGAATTAATATGTTTTGAGGTTGTACAGAGCTTTCAATAAGTTCAACTTCAAAATTTTCAGAAGCACTTAAAATTATTTCGTTAAAAAATTCATTATCTCCTGTTGGATAATTAAAATTAACTTTATAATCACCTGCAGTGTCTACTCCAGTTAATCGCATGGTATAAGTAGTTCCATCTATAGGTTGGCTTTGAATAGTTATAGTAAGAGATCCCTGAGTACCATTAGTCACGCCATCAGCTAATAAAACAGAATCAATATTAAATTCTAAAGTATAACCATCTTGAGAAGGCCCAGACAGTTCGTTACCTTGAAAAGTTTGAGATATAGCAAATTCTTGAGGATCATAAGTGTCCGAAGTATTCAAAGAACTTTCTACATCGTAAGTATTCCAAGTCCAACCTCCAGCGTTATAATAATGTAAAGGCTGTTCAAGACTAGTTGTTAATTGATTTTCTACAGGATTACTAGAAGACCAATGCTCGTTAAAACTACCACCGTTGCCAGTATAAGTTACATCTACGATGTTTATTTCGCTAATATCAAAAGATTCGCCGTTAGTTCCACTTGAAAATAATTGTATAACAAACTCATCTAAACTTGCCTCAGCATTTTCATCCGCCATAAATACTACCCTTAAAACATCAGCGTTACTACTATATTCAGTTCTTTCAGCTCTCATAAATAATATACTGTTAGGATTATCGGATATTTGTCCAAAAAACCCAGCAGGATAAGTGTTTTCACTAGTAACATCAAGATGAGTAAAACCGTTGTTAACGCTTGCAATGCCAGAAGGAACAACACTGTTGGCTATTACCTTGTGTTCATTGTATCTCCACTCTCCACTAATTATACCTGATTCATTTATATGATGTAAAAAGTTTGCTTGCGGATTATCTAAAAAACTAACTGTTAAATCAACCATATAATACCTACCATGTATTAACGGATTATTACTAAGATCGATATTTATATAACCACTTGAATTACCTTGAATTGCAGAAGCTGTAATTAATTGAGGCCAGTTTGTTAAGGTATGTTGCTGCACAATACCGGTTAACGTGTTCATGGCTGGTATATTTACATTGTTCATAGGATGCGTTACAACTTCTTCTGTGCTGTACTCTCCTTCGGTCAAAAAACTTAAGCTACTAGCAGTAGCATTACTAGTAACACCAAAAGAAGAAGGATTAGATCCGCTGTAATACTGACCACCACCAGCATCAGCTGGTATATTTACCCAAGAGCCAGGATTAGACTCGTAGTAGTTTTGAGCATACGTGCTTTGTAGACTTATCGTTTCTGCTAGCGATTGATCATTATCAGTGGCGCCGACAGTAGAGTCGTGAAAAGCTGTAAAATTATTTTGACCAGATGTAATAAAAGGCGTGCTATAATACCACTCTGTCCAAGGCGGTATACCACCTTCATCTCCATAACTTGAATCATAATTAGGATCGTTTTCTAAAAAGTTTACATATTCTTCTTCTTCTTCTTGTGTATCTATTAGAACAACCTGTTGAGTTGCATCACCTGGATATGGAGTTCCTTCACTATCAGTAGCTGTAGTAAAATTAAAAGCAGCTAAAAAGTCATCATAAGCCAACCCAGACGTTTGCGTGATTGACCCAACTGCCGTAGGATTAACAATATCTGTTATACCTTCAACATATCCAGTGTAATCGGGA
>MDSZ01099236.1_pt1 | contig 15073 bp, 7 predicted proteins | sample 811201 | NCBI WGS metagenome assembly MDSZ01 (sample SAMN05326647, study PRJNA326480) | marine metagenome | isolation source: seawater | place: Indian Ocean: North | collected 2010
CAAGAACTCATGAGTTCACAATACAAACTGCTGACTTAGGTACACTTGGTGGTGACTTGACCTCACATTTGATTGAAAGTGCAACGAGTGGTTCATTGATAAGAACCAATAGTAATGGTAGAACAGGTACACAGGCAGACTTAGATGTATCATATGCAAATGCAGGATTTGGTTCACCAAGTGTTCAAACATTTAGTGTATTTGAGTCAAATAAGACTACTCCACATCAATTTATCACATCCTCTGCAGCAGGTGCTTTGAGTATCAAAAGTAACTTAAGTGGTTCATCCTTTACAAGTGGTTCTGAATTAACGGCTTCGGTAATTTTCCAAGACCAATATCAGAACATAGGTAGTGGAAGTATTGTTGTTAAAGTGGCGAAAAACAATCCACCATCAATCACATTGACTCCGAGTTCACAAACCTTACCATCAGAAAAAACCTTATCGGGTTCATTTATTTGTTCAGCAAGTTTTACTGATACCGAAAGTGATACAACAGATTTTAACTCATTTACTTTTGGTGGTACTCATGGTAATTTATTCGCCGCCCATCGAAGTGGAAACGCTATGTTGGTACATGCCAATACAGATATAAGTGCTAGTTCCTATAGTTTCAATGTAACTGTTAAAGACCAACATGGATTTCATACATCAGCTGCTACTGCAGGTACTTTGAATGTTACACCGATGATATATTTTTATAAAAATACAAATGTGTTAGTCCTTGATGGAACTGAAAATGAAGCAATTAAACAACTTGGTGATACTGGTGGAGATGATGTAGGTGTAACAAGTGGTTCCTTCATGGGTCAATTAAAGGCAGGAAAAATATCCAACTCCACAATAACAGAGGCTGGTGGTCAACAAATGATATTAGTTGCTTCTCAAAGTGTTAATCATTTGGCAAATAATGGTGGAACATCAACATTTAGACAATTTGGTAATATTAATTTGAGTGGAAATAGTGATAATGGACATCAATTTATGGTACTGTATCCATCATCATCACAAGTTTTTCAAAAACCACATACATTAAGAGCAGGATTAGGTGGTAGCACAGCTAGAGAATTTACTGTGTTTAACGATAACTCGTCAAGTGACCAAGCAGTTACTGCTGGTTTACATTATTTTAGCACTGATGCTGGTGTGAAAATATTGGGTAATGATAGGTGGGGTATGATTTTTGCACTTGACGCAAGCACAAACCCAACACAATTTTATCACTTGATTCCATCAAGTGGTTCAGCACCATCGAGTGAGGTATAGGAGAGATAAATGGCACTAAGTTTTGGTGAAAATCTATCCGTATTAGGAAATATTAAACTAACAGATGTTAGGTTGGTAGCTGGTGCCTTTAGAACAATAGCAAGTGGTTCGGACACAGGTAGTATAACCGTTCAAAGAGTTGAAGATGGTCAGATTGTATACATACAAAGTGAAGATAGACTTATTAAAGCAACTAAGAGTGGAGCATCAGTAAGTTGGAATAATTTTTATTTCCCAAGTGCTTCTAATGTAGGTGGTGGAAGTGGAACAGGTATCTTTAATGCTACGGGTTCTGCGATGTCTACCACGAATCATCTACAAGTAACTGGTTCGTTGAGAGTTCAAGGAAATGTTTTTTCTAATTCAGAGAGAGTGGCAACACCTTCTTATTTTGCAAACAATCAAACTGCAGCTTTAGAAGAGGACGGAAATGGTGATATGCAATTTATTTCTGGTTCAATTACTGGAAGTAAATTTCTTGTCGATGGACAATTTGAATTTGATGAAAATGGTGATTTTCAACCAAAAGAATTTTTTAATTTTGAATAAATAAACTTTGTTATCACACTTTGGTTTTACCATTTGGTAATATTTATTTAAAGTAAAAATCTAAACTTTTTTTCAAGCATCGGAGGGGCTTGGTGATATAAAACTTATATAATAATATTTATATAAGAACGGGAGAACAAATTGGCAACTAAAAATTTTGTACCAAGAGGAAACCTTGAAGGTGGGATTGGAACCGAACAAAAGCAGTGGGGTTCTGGTTCTTTTGGTCAGATACGAGTTTCAAGTAAGATAAGTGGTTCAGCTTCTTCTACTGGTTCTTTCGGACAAATAGTAGTAGGTGGTGGAACATTTACCTCTGCTTCACTTGCAGCAGGTGGAAGTGGTGGTGGTTCAAATTTTAGTGCAGCAGGTATTAGTGGTTCATGGTCATCTCAATATTTTAATACTTTAAGTGCAGCAGGTATTAGTGGTTCATTTACCGCAGATAGATTACCAGCAGGAATAATAAGTTCAAGTTTACAACTCCCAATTGGTATTGTAAGTGGTTCAGTATTAAGTAGTCCTTCTCAAGGCACCATTAGATTGGCAACAAATGATGTCAATACAGATGTGGATAGTGGATTACAAACTGGTGACTCCCCTACATTCGCAGGATTAGTTCTAACATCACATTTAACAGGTAGTGGAAATATTAGTGGTTCTAATGAAACCACTGCATCATTCGGTAGTTTAAAACTAACCAATTTACCAACTGCTCAAGATCCTACAGTCCTCATTGTTGATGCTAATGGAAATATATCAACAGATGAAATAGACGCAAGAGTATTCGGATATTCAGGTGGTCAAGGGACAGACCTTGTAACTGGAGCAGGTGCAAACACAAGAGTTCCGTTCTATGATGCCACCAATAATTTAGGAAATACGGGCGACTTTACCTTCAATAACTCAACTGGTGTATTAAATATAGCAAATTTGACTGGTCGGATAAATGTCAAGTCGGGTTCATTTGAAAAAGTAACAATATCTGGAATGACCGTTCCTGATGTGGCGACTTTATCAAGTTCATTATCATCAAGAATTGGTTCGGTAGATTTCTCAGATGCAGGAACAGCAACTGCTATTAGTGGTTCGTCCACTGCATTAAGTCAGTCTGTTCAAACAAGATTGACCACAGAAGAGGCTAATGTAAATACCTTACAAACAACCCTATCATCTGAACAAACAAATATAGATAATTTACAAGCAAGAGTAGGACAATCACTTAATGTGGGTGATACTCCAACCTTTGGTGGTTTGACAATACAAGGAACACTTACCGCACAAGAATATGTGGTGAGTTCCTCTGTCACCACGATGTCTGTCCAACAAGCAAGTGGTTCAACTGTTTTTGGTGATGATATAACGGATACACATCAATTTACTGGTTCAATATTAGCCGCAGCGTCAACCAGTTCACTTGGTAGAATTGAAGCACAAACAATTACAGCAAGTAGACTTGATGTAGATTCAGATACCGTTAGTATTGGTGGACAAGAAATAAATTCCACTCTTGTTCAAAACATCAGTAACGCTTTCTCAACCACGATTATACAAAATGTTACAGCATCATTTAGTGGTTCAGCAAATGCAACTGCATCATTTGGAAACTTATTTATAGCTGGTGGTTCTAATCAAAATTATACTGATTTTTCTTCCTCTATCGCATCAAGAATAGGTAGTGCGGAAGCTGGTAATATTACATCGGTTACTGCAGGAGATGGTTTGACTGGTGGTGGTTCAAGTGGGGGTGTATCATTAGCAGTCCAAGTAGATGATTCGTCTATTGAAACAAACTCAGATACACTTAGAGTAAAGGCAAGTGGTGTAACTAACGCGATGTTAGCAAATGATGGTATCACAATAGCTGGTAATGATACTTCTTTGGGTGGTTCAATAACCACAGCAACAATTTTAGATGCAACAAATGTAGTAAGTGGTTCTACTCAATTAGCTTCAGATATAAGTGGTTCGTGGTCACTATGGGCAAGTAGTAGTGCATTTTCTGCATCAGTATCAGCAACTGGAGCTGGTAGTGGTGGTGGTGGTGGAGCCGCTGGAATTTTTAGCGATGTAGCTGGAGCTAAATCCACAGAAAACAATTTACAAATTAGTGGTTCTGTAAAGGTATCGGGTTCCACTTTAACCGTTGAGACTCCATTTAGTGGTTCAACAGCAATATTTACAAATAACATTCAAGCAGGATACCCAACTTCAAATCCATGGCAAGAAGGTTTAGATGGAAGTTACTTTAATAACTTTGACAACACCACCAATGTGAGTGAAATTTTAAGATTTATGGCAGGAATAATCAGTCATTCTATTGATACTTCCTCACCAACTGCAAACACAAAGACATATGGTAGTTTATCGACATCACACAATGATGGTAGTGAAACAAGTAAAAATTCATTATTAAATGGTATCTTGGGTTCATCTTACGAAAACGCAAGACTATCTAAAGCATGGACTGGTTCAGCATTTATTGATGACAGTGATATAACAACATTTAGAGAGATATTAGATTATTTAGAACATAAAGGTTGGGTTCTATCGAGTGATAGAGGTGATGGAAACAAAGACGATGTTGGAACAAATCCATTTCATGGTAGTTACGCATCAAGAATTCCATCAACAAATATTACCACACAGGCAACATTTGGAACATTTAGTCATACATTTACAGCAAATGCAGGTGGTTCTACAGCTGCCAGTAGTAATTCTAATCACTTTGGATTAGGTGGATTGACAAGTGGTGGCCCAACAACTTTTAAAGTAAGAGTAAGGGCATCTCAATCATTTAGTGATAATTACGCAGACTCAACACCTGATGAAAATTCAACATTTACAACTTCATCTATGGTTGAGTATGTTCAGAGTTCTTTCGGAACCTCAAATGGTCTTACATTAGCAAAAATAGAATCTGCAAACCCAGCAGTTATACCAGCAGCATTCCAAGATGGAGATTTTAATAGTGTCGCTGGAGCATTAAGTGGTAGAAGATATACTGGTGGAGCCACATCTGCAACTAACATATCTGCTAGTGGGTATTACGCATATCATGGGTTACAAGCTGGATTTGCTACTGGAAGTCAAACTAATTTCAATCTAAAAGATGGTTCAGATAGCACAACAAGATTTTATTTGTATACTGGTGGTATTCCAACAGACATTACTGATAGTCAACCAACTGCAGTTGTCACAAGTAGTGCATTAATTACAGCATTCTCTGCAACATCAAGAAGTTTGAGTGGAGCACCTTACTTATTGACTACAACATATACAATTAAATTTGACTCAGAGGTCACAAAATCATTTGATCCTGCATTTGGTTATCAGTCAAATATATTAGTGAACAGCACTCCCACAGACCAATGGGAAAATATTGGTTCTTCCACATTAAGTAACGCTACCACAACGGTAAACAATAGTGGAGTATCTTCTACTGGAGCTAACAATTATGTAATCAATCATTTGAAAGCGACTAAGAGAACAAGTAGTGAAACACCTCATGTATCTGATGTAGCAGTTGCAAGTTCTTCATTATCATTCTCATTGGATAGTAATACTGAAAATATAGACCAAAATAGGTCAAGTGATGAAACACAAAATTACAACCTATCATTAAGAGCTACTGGTTACAATTGGAAAGGTTCAAGTGTAACTTCCAATTCAGGAACAATACCTCTTTATTCTGCAACTCGATTTGGTCAGTCAGCAAGTAGTGGAAGTATGGCAGTTTATAGTAGAGCACAAGGATATGACGCGAATACACTTCAAGATACCACAGAAACATTTGTTGGTGAGGATTTCAGAATTGTATTGGCAAACAATGTGACAGCATTTAATGGAGCTTATTTTACTACTGATTCATTTCAAACTAATGATGAGGGTGATAATACATTAGGTAGAAATGATTTACAAGTCAAACCAGGATACTTGGTAGACCCGACTGGAAGTTATGGGTATTGGTTTACAAACGCTTCCTTACAAGCAAGTAACGCAGGATATAGATATTATATTAGAAGATTTCAAAAATCAAGTGGAACTAAAACAAGTATGACAGTAAATGTTGGTAAGACATTAGTGAATTGGAATTCAACAAGTAATGGTGTAGCTGTAGCTTTAATATTGAAAAGTGGAACAAGTGCAGGTAGTAATACCGATATATCAACTTGTAGATTTTATGACCCGACCGCAACAGTTAGTAACCTAATTGAAGCTGGGGTAGCACAAGATAATTTTAAAAACCCATTCTCATCAAACATAGATTTATACGGAAATAGTGGTGGAAGTGTTGCATCAACCACTTACACAGTTCCAATAAGGAACGCCGATGGTATGTTTTTAGATGATAGTGACAATGAACTTTATGTGATGATTAGATACAAAGGTGACCCGTCTCCTGTGACTGGTATTACTTTGTCATATAGTTAGGAATAAGAAATGGCAATAGATCAAACTAAAAAATCGAATAGATTACTCGGAAGTAGACGATTTACAAGTGCGGATTTAAATACCTCTCAAGAGGCATTTCAGTCCAACATCGATATTCAGGCATCTGAGGTATATACCCAAGCCAATTTAATTCCAACGAGCTCATTACCTTTTAGTGGTAGTTCTCAACATGAAAGTATTCATCAAGTCAATAGTAATAATGTATTAAAATATTATTACCGACAAAGATTAACCAAATCAAATATTGATGAAGATGTTTGGTTTTTCATAACTCCAACTGGAAGTGCAGGTGGTGTAACACCTCAGTTGATTCAAAATGGTCAACAGACGAGTTTTATATCTCCAAAGTATTCTATATCAGCACTAGCAAACGCCAATACAGAGGATTCAACACCTGGTTATGGTGTAAAGGTATTTGTATCAACCTCTGAGGATAGTGCTTCATTATCTAATTCTGATATTGTTTCTACTAATGATTATCAGTTTGATTATAAAACTGGTGTTTTACAATTTGAAAGTGCAAGGTCTTCGAATGAAATAGTCTACATGACTACTTACCAATATGTCGGTAAAACATTAGAAAATGATGATTCTATTGGTGGTGGTAGTTCATTTACTGCAGCAGGAATTAGTGGTTCATTAGGACCTAATGCTACTCTAATTAGGAGTTTAACAGCCGCATCAATTAGTGGTTCGGGTGGTCTTGGTTCAAGTTTAACAGAGACGGGAATAAGTGGTTCTTGGCAAGGTGAATTATCTTCAAGTGTTTACCTCAAACAAGTTGGTAGCACAATTAGTGGTTCATTTACATCAGTAAGTTCGAGTTTTAGTAGTAGAGTTACGACTAATGAACTGGCAAGTGCTTCCATATCCACAAGATTGACAACAGAAGAAGCAAATATAGATACATTACAATCAAGAGTTGACCAATCATTAAAAACTACCGATTCTCCAACATTCGGTGGATTGACAGTTCAAGGAAAACTCACTGCTGAAACATATGCTGTTAGTTCAAGTGTAACACACATGACAAGAAGTTTTTCGAGTGGTTCAACTATATTCGGTGACTCGGTAGACGATACACATCAATTCACTGGTTCGATTTTAATGAGTGGTGGTTCAATTTCACCATCCTCAATAAGTGGTTCATTAGGACCTAATTCTACTTTATTAAGAGGGTTAACGGCTTCAAAAATTAGTGGTTCATTTTCAGTAGATAGATTACCAAGTGGAGTTATAAGTGGTTCGAATCAACTTCCAGTTGGTATTATTAGTGGTTCGAATCAACTTCCAGTTGGTATTATTAGTGGTTCAACTCAATTACCAAGTGGTATTATAAGTGGTTCAGACCAAATATCACAAGGATTCGGAAATGTAAGTGGTTCAAAGACTTCAACTGGTTCATTTGGTTCAGTTTACGCAACTTATATTAATGGTGATGGTAGTGGAATTACAAATTTACCTTCAACAGATTTAGTAAACGATGCAACTCCACAACTTGGTGGTAATTTAGATTTAAATAGTCGAAGTATTACTGGAACTGGTAATATAGCCATAACTGGTAGTGTATCATTGGATACACAAGCATTCAAGTATGGTGTAACGACTTGGAAAGAAGCAGCTGGTGTAAACGAATTTAGTGGTTCAAGTTGGGAATTTAAAGCTACAAAAGGTAGTGGTGATTTATTTGATTTTAGAGATAATAACAATAATTTAGTGTTCAAAGCAACACAAGATAAAGTTTTGGTGTTTGGGGAAGTCGATGGAGACATGCCGGCACCGATAGCAGGTGGATTAATATATTCGGGTAGTAACGCGTGGTATTTAGGTTACGAAAATGACCCTGAATGATATTTATTCATAAGTAGATAACGAACCTCATTACGAGGTTAATGGAGAAACAAAATGGCAACATGGAGAAAGGTACTCGTCTCCGGTAGTTCAGCTCATGTTTCTACTCTTGAAGTAGGAACTGCAGGAACAATCGCAGGGACGATTACAAATAGATCAAAAGTAAGTGATTCTCATTTATCAGGATCATTTACAGGATCATTCGTTGGCGATGGTTCTCAGTTGGACGGTGTCACTACCGTTTTTCCGAGCACTGCAGAATTAGGTGGTTTGGACGCTACCAAATTTTATGTCAATGATGGTTCGAACAAATTCGTTAGTGGTTCACAATTGGCCACTTATGTATTTGGTGAAGCAAACCAGGGTGGTGACGCTACGATAGCAGACACTGGGGCGGTAACAATTGGAACAGATAAAGTAACTGCAGCAATGGTTAATTCAGATGTAGCAGGAACTGGTTTACAACAACACACAGATGGTTCACTAAGAATAGCATCCGCAGCAGCAGGTGATGGTTTAACTGGTGGTGGTGGTTCAGCACTAGCCGTTGATATTGATGGATTGTCCGCGGAAACATTAGGAACTGGTGATACCATAGCATTCAACGATGATGATGATAATGGTATTCACAAGGTAACAGTTGATAATTTGATAACCAAGACACCAGCATTACTTACAGAAGAAGTTGCAGCAGTAGCTGATGACTTCGTCATATTCTTAGATGGTAGTGGAACTGGTGATGCTAAGAAAGAAAAGTTCGCAGACCTCATTGGTAATGTAGCAAGCACTGGTTTAGATGCATCAAATGGTACATTAGCTGTAGATGTTTCAGACTTCATGTCTAATGGTACAGACAATAGAATTTTGACCGCTACAGGAACCGACGCTTTTCAAGGTGAAGCAAATCTTACATTTGATGGAGCTAACCTAACATTAGCTGGAGCAATGACTGCAAGTGGAGACATTAGTGGTTCTGCTGAAGCCACAATGTCAATGGGAACATATATAGGTGATGGAAGTCAATTGACTGGTGTTCAACAAGATATTGACTCATTGGACGCCTTTACTGGTGTTCCACACGCAACAGATGATGAATTCTTGATTTCAGACGCTGGAACAGAAAAAAGAGCCACAATGACAATGTTAGCAAACGGAGCATTCGCACTTGTAAGTGGAGACGCTACGATAGCTGCTGGTGGTGCTTTAACAATCGAAGCAGGTGCTGTTGAAGATGGTATGTTAGCAGATGGTGTAGCAACTGGATTGGCAGGAACTGGAATGACAGCAACAAGTGGTGTGTTGAATGTTATCGGTGGAACTGGTATTACAGCCAACGCTGATGACATAGCAATAGCTGCAACACACACTACGATTACATCTATATTGAATGACTCACTCAAAGTTGGTCGAGCAGATGGAAATGATAGTATAGACTTCGGAACAGACGATCAAATTCTGTTCGATGTTGATAATACTGAAAGACTGAGAGTAGACGCCGCAGGTGTCGATGTAACTGGAGCTTTAACCGTATCTTCAAATGCTACTATAAGTGGTGATTTGACTGTTAATGGAACTACAACTACAATCACGAGTACCAATACCGCTATCGCTGATAGATTCATCATGATTGCTAGTGGTTCAGCAGCGTCAAACACAGATGGTGGTATTGTCGTCCAAGAAGGTGCCAACGAAGGAACTGGTTCAGCACTCTATCACGATACTGGTGATAACAGATGGGCAGTCGCTAAATCTGTAATTGCAAAAGCAACTGCAGTAACAGCGTTAGAGCATGTCGTTACCGTAAAACAACTCGGTGACAATGACGCTCCAGTAGATGGTGACAAAGAGTATGGAGCTGGTGAGATGGCAATTAACTCAAACGGAACTATTTGGATTTATTCATAATAGTTTAAACTAAAGAGGTTTTAGGATGGCAATGATTACAAAGGGTAAAACCATTGTAGTAGACGAAGAAACATATAGACTTACAAAACCGGACATAGAGTTCCTTTTAAATATAATTGAGAACTCTATGGTTCCGGGTAAGTATATAGGTTTAGCAAATGTAGTAATACAGAAATTACAAAATCAAATTCGTATGAGTGATAAATCACAAGTTCAGATTAAATCAGCTCTAACGAATTGGAAAGAAGAAAAAAACAGACCAAAAGGTAAACCTAAAATTCAAAAAAAAGGTGACGAGGTTTGGATTGAAGAAGAAAGATAACTTATTGGCCTTGATGTGGCAATCAAGGAAGTGGACTCAAAGAGTAACCAACCATAAGGAGATAAATTAGATGCCAAATTGGAAAAAAGTCATAGTATCGGGTTCAAACGCCGAATTAAAACAAATTACAGGTTCAACCTTTTTAGTTGATGGCAATCAGAGTGGTAATTTTATTGCACTCATCGATAATGACCAAAACACCAATGGTCATGTATTAAAGTTAGCATCAGACGGAACAGGTAATGGTTCATATCTTCTTGACATGGAGAATGGTAGTAATACCATGTTCAGAGCAAGAGCTGATGGTAGATTTGCTTTTGGTAATTCCGCGGTCAGTTCAATGGGAGCTGGAACATTCGTTGTAGGTATAGATGGTGGACATACCTCTGATATAGCAATATCAAAAAGATTACAACACTTAGGTGATAGCGACACCTACATAGATTTTGAAACAAACAAAACAATTTTTTCTGCTGGTGGTAATTTACTCGATTACACCACCACAAAATTTAGTGGTTCAGCAGTAACCACTGCATCATTTGGACACTTAAATATAGCAGGTGCAGTAGAACTTAAAGAGGGTGGTGGAAATACGGTAATCACATACCCAGCCGCAGACTTGGGTAGTGATGTTGAATGTGAGATTAAGATTGGTGATGTGGATAGTGCAACAACTGGAACATTTTTAAGTATTAAACCAGTTGATGAGCAAATAAGTGTCGGTAATGCGGATTTACTCGTCAATGATATCGTACACCAAGGTGACACCGACACCAAGATAAGTTTTACAACCGACCAAATACAATTCAAAGTTGGTAATGCAAATATGTTGACTCTAGCCGAGGACTCAACCGATACAGTAACATTTTTAGCAAATACAATAGAGTATAACGGAAACATAACTGGTTCATCAACCTCAACTGGTTCATTCGGTAGAGTTGAAGGTAGTAGAGTTGAAGTTGAACACATACATTCAACAGATGATATATCAGCGGCTGATGATATTACTGCAGGTGGTAGAGTCACCTCTGCAGATGCAGTTATTGGTAATCTCGTTACAATAAATGGAAATGGTATTTGGGTAGGAAATGGAAATAAATATATAGCCGTAGGTGATGGTTTTGACTTTAAAATAGAAAAAAGACACCCTCAACATACATCTCCGTTTCGTAGTGGTCAAAATACCAATATATTAACAGATTTAACAAATCAAGGAGTATTATTATATGGTGGTACTCCTGGTATAATAATGGAGAGTCCAGTATCGGCTAGTGAAGGATTTTTTCTAAGTGGTAGTAGAGCTAATTTAGAACTTAGAGGTGGTAATATAAGTGGTTCATTAACCTCGACTGGTTCATTTGGTAGGGTTAACGCATCTTCAATCGGAGGAAATAGTCCATTAATAATTGAATCTGATAATTTTAATGTTGATGCTCAAGGTAATTTATCCATCGCCACAAACGCAACTGCGTCAATTGGAACCGTAAATGCAACTATTGATGTTCCTACGACTGGTTTTATTCGTTCAAGAAGATTTAGAGGTCGTAGTCCAATAGCCTTCGAAACAGAAGGAACAAGAATTGAAGTAACGGGTTCTATATTAGCTACTGGAGCAGTAACAGCTTCGGGTGATATAAGTGGTTCATTATCAACTACTGGTTCATTAGGTAAGATGGTCATAGGTTCATCTAATTTATCAAATAGTGGTTCATCACTATTAGAAGTAAAAGGAAATCAAGGAACCTTATTTAGTGTAAGTGATGAGATGAGTGGTTCGATATTCTCAGCTAATACCGTAGCTGGTATACCTGTCATAGAAGCATTTAGTGACCAAAGTGTATCAATAGGACCTGCTGGTAGTCCATTCACGATCAATTCAAGTGGAGAAATTACCACAGACATATCGAGTTCAGCATCCGTAACTGCTTCATTTGGTCATTTAATTATCAATAAAGACGCTCATATCGGTGAAGATTTATTAGCAGATGGTGATGTTGTAGCATATAATTCATCTGATGAAAGATTAAAGGATAATTTACAAGTTATCGAAGGTGCATTAGACAAAATTGATGGAATACATGGTTATGAATTCGATTGGAACGATAAATCACCTTCTTGGGCACAAGAAAGAGGACATGATGTTGGAGTTGTCGCTCAAGAAGTTCAAAAAATACAACCTGAGTTGGTAGAACAAAGGTCAAATGGTTATTTAGGTGTTGATTATAAACGATTAGTACCATTATTGATACAAAGTATCAAAGAATTAAAAGAGGAAGTAGAAGAAATTAAGCAAAAATGTGATTGTTTGAATAAATAATCATATACTTATATAAAACCCATATAAGGAGAAATAAGTTATGGCAGTTACAGAAGAATCCAAGTTGGCTAAAAAAGTTGAAGAAAAAGGTAATGAAGTTAAATTCACAGAGGAAGAATTAAAGTCATTATCTGATTTACAACAATCCTATAATAATATATCATCACAATTCGGTCAGATTAAGGTAAGAAAGATGCTTTTGAATCAAGAATTGGAATCATTGGAAAAAGGTGAACTTGGTTTGGAGACTGAATACGCAAAAACTCAAGATAGTGAGAAAAAATTAGTTCAAGAGTTGAATGAAAAGTATGGGCCAGGTAATCTTGACCCGGCAACTGGCGTATTCACACCGATTCCACAAGAACAATAGAGTAAAAAAAACTTCTCAAAATAATCGTTTGGCATTTTTGTGCTCTATTTATAATTAACAGAAATTTGGTCAATGACCAATCGTTATTCATTTCATGAAATAAATAAAATTGGGAGATAATTAATGGCAGAAAGAATCGTTTCACCGGGTGTATTTACTCGTGAGCGTGACCTTTCATTTTTACCACAAGGAATAGCCGAAATCGGTGCAGCAATTGTAGGACCTACCGTAAAAGGACCTGCTTTTGTTCCAACAATGGTTTCTAGCTTTTCTGAGTTTGAAGAAATGTTTGGTTCCACGAACAAGAATATTTACACACCTTACGCCGTAGAACAATATTTAAGGAGTGCTGGACAAGTAACGATTGTCCGAGTTCTTAATACAGGTGGTTACTCTGCTGACTTTGTTCAAGTTAGTATTACAGGAAGCACAGAGAGTGGTTCCGTTGTACCAACTGCATCAGGTTCTATGGGATTCGTATTGGCACCATCAAGAGGTGGTGGTTCAGGAACAGTAAGATTAGATGGTGTTACAGTTACTTCAAATGCTACTCTACATGGGGGTGATTATGAAAAATTCACTCTAAATATTAGTGGTAGTAATTTTGGAGCAAAAATGGGAACTGGAACACACAAGTCTTATTTAGTTTCTTTTAATACAGAATCCGCGGATTTCTATGAGAATATATTCTCTAAGGATCCACAAGTTCAGAAATCAGGTCTCGATACAGTTCCTGTGTATTTGTATAAGAGTTACAAGCATAATATTAGTAATTTAAGAACATACTACAATTATACAACTCTTGCAAATACAACTGCGTCTGTTGCAACTGGAACTCATGCTACAGCTGATTTTACAAATAGAGCATATAATCATGCTTCAACACCTTCAATTCAATCTCAGTTGATTAACAACGCAAGATTCAATTTATTTAAAGTTAATACTCGTTCACATGGAAGTGATGTTAACAATAAATTTAAAATAGCAATCCTAAGTGTTAAGAAAGCTGGAACAATTGCTGGTAGTGATTATGGTTCATTTTCACTTCAAGTTAGACAGACTGGTTTGAATGATAATGGATTAACAACAGATAACATCTTAGAACAATTTGATAATCTAAACTTCGATCCTGAAAGTTCTAATTACTTTGCAAGAAGGATTGGTGATAGATATGTCACAATTGACGCTAATGGTAAACTAACATATAATGGTGATTGGGATAATCGTTCCAAACACATCTATGTAAGTGATTATGATGAGATTGCAAATGGTGGAATTCCAAAGGTATTAGTTCCAATGGGACACGCAGCAATCAGTAATCCAAACGCAGGTGGAACACTTGTTCCAAATTGGAGGTTTAAGGAGAGTCAGTTAAATGCACAAGGTGCTTTTGACCAAAATGTATTTTACGGACACGACTATACTAACAAAGATGCAAATGAGTATCTAGCACCAATACCAACAAGTGCTGGAAGTGGTAATCATGTAACTATGAGTATTGAAAACTTCAATGGACATGCTGACGCAAGTTTATTGGGTAGTCAATTCTCAGATGCTAGTGAGAAAATCACATTAGCAGCATCAGCAGTAGGACAGAGGAAATTCGTTGTTCCATTTCAAGGTGGATATGATGGAGACAATCCTGGAAATCCAAAACTGACTGGAGCTAATATAGTATCATCAAACACACAAGGATTTGACATTTCCTCAACATCAGCAAATGGATATGTAGCTTACAAAAAAGGTATTAACGCAGTAAGTAATCCTGATGAGTTTGATATCAATATGTTAGTTACACCTGGTATTGTTCATAGATTACATTCAAGTATTAGTAATCATGCAATACAAAAATCAGAAGAACGAGGTGATACATTTTACATCTTGGATTCTGTAAAGTATGGTGATAGCATTAGTCAAGCAACTGCAGCAATCGAAGCACTCGATACTAATTACGCAGCTACTTATTATCCTTGGGTAAAGATAAGGGATAGAAACACTAACCTACCTGTATGGGTTCCACCATCAGTAGTGTTAGC
>MDSZ01135591.1_pt1 | contig 15073 bp, 18 predicted proteins | sample 811201 | NCBI WGS metagenome assembly MDSZ01 (sample SAMN05326647, study PRJNA326480) | marine metagenome | isolation source: seawater | place: Indian Ocean: North | collected 2010
AAAATTTTTGATAAAATCACACCCGAATTTTTAGCAAGACCTATTGTTCCATTATATGTTGCATTTTATTTCTATTTAATAAGATTTTATTTAATGCCGTGGTTATTAGGTTATGGGTCCATGGGCATGTTATCTTTTCCTATAGATCATGAATTCTCTAGAGAACTATACAGATTATTTAGTCCTGATAAATAATTTTTTTGACAACATTTCTATATAAAATATAAATAAATAATGTCTTCATATGTGAAAATTTCGCCGTCAATACTATCAGCAGATTTTAGTAAATTAGGTGAAGAGATAATTTCATTAGATAAAGCTGGGGCTGATTATATTCATGTTGATGTTATGGATGGACATTTTGTTCCTAATATAACTATAGGACCTGAGATTATAAAGAAAATAAGGCCTGTGACTAAAAAAATATTTGATGTTCATTTAATGATAGAACCCGTTGATAAATACATTAAAGATTTTGCTGAAGCTGGGGCAGATATAATAACATTTCATCCAGAAGCAACTCCTAACACTTTGGAAACAATAAATCTGATTAGAAAGTATAATAAAAAAGTTGGTATTTCACTAAAGCCGAGGTCAGAAATAAGTTTAGTTGAAAAATTTTTAGACAAAATTGATTTGATACTAGTGATGAGTGTAGAACCAGGATTTGCTGGTCAAAAATTTATGCCTGAAGTTTTACCAAAATTAAAAAACCTTAAAGAAATGATTTCTTTAAAAAAACTAAAAATAGATTTAGAAATAGATGGAGGTATAAATTTTGAAAATAGCAAAATTGCTATTGACGCTGGTGCAAATATTTTAGTTTCTGGCTCAACAATATTTAAAAAAAATAATGGGGACCTAAAGAAAAATATTTCACTACTAAGATCGATTTAAAAATGATAATTTTGAAAACTGCTTTTTTTTATATGTTGGCAGTTAAAATCAATTTAATCAAAATAATAAAGAGGATTTATTTTAAAACAAATTTTTATAGAGATTCTCTTGTAACAAAAATACCAAATCAATTTTTTTTCTTTCCTAATCCTTTTTTAATGTCCTCATTTACAAATTATAAAAAATTTACACATAAAATAAATAATATAGACCCTAGTAAATTATGGAACAGAAAATATTCGATGAAAGAAAAGAGAGATCTACATAATTTTCTATGGCTAAGCTCAATTGATAGAAAAGACGATGCATCAATTTTAAGAAAGATTATAAATTTATGGAATATTGATAACTTAAATTACAAGTCTTTAATTTGGGAAACTAGCGTGATCAGTAAAAGAGTAATGAGCTGGATACTAAATGCTGATATTATCCTTAAGAATTCAAATTTTGAATTTAAAAGAAATTTTATAGAGTCGATTATTATTCAAACAAATCATTTAAAAAAAAATTTTAAATTTGAAATCAATAATCAAAAAAAAATTGAAATTTTAACAACTATTATTCTCTCGGGGTTGGTATTTAAGGAATATGAAGAAAACTATGAATATGGCATTAGTGAATTAAATAAATTAACAAACTCTTTTTTTGATGAAATAGGCTTTCCAGTTACGAGAAATCCTGATGATCTTTACATTTATGCCAAACATTTATTGTTAATTAGAGAGTCTATAAAGGACGCCCATAAATATGTGCCCGACTTCTTAGACCAGACATTAGAGAGAAATCTTCAATGTTTAAAAAACATTACAACTCCAAACGGAAGTTTACCTTTATTTAATGGTTCCTTTGAAACAAACTTGTCAAATTTTTATGATTATTTAAATCACTTCAAGATTAAGATTAAAAAGATTAAATATCACTCGGGAAATATACATGTGCTCAGAAATAAGAAAGATATAATTTTTTTTGAAGCAGGAAGCCCACCAAAAAAGAACTTTTCTTATTGCTATCAATCTGGCCCACTATCTTTTGAATACTATACCGATAATAACAAAATAATTACAAATAGTGGTTTTGGAATAAATATTTCAAATAAAGCAAGATTATTAAGCAGGCTTACATCATCTCAATCAACTTTATGTCTCAATGATACGTCTATTGTGCAATTCGAAAAAAACAACCTAATGAATAAAGCTTATGGATATCTAATTAAAAAAGATTTCAAAACTTCTAATATTCAACGAAAAGAAGACGTTAATGAGATAAAGATTAAAGCACAACACGATGCATACCTAAAAAACTTTGGCTGTACCCATTTTAGGTCAGTGGGTTTTGATAAATTAAATAATAAGCTCATAGGCGAGGACACTGTTTCTAAAAATGACACCAAAAGAGACGTTAAGTATGATATTAGATTTCACTTATATCCTGGCCTAGCTGCAGTACATACAATCGGAGGCAATACAATACTAATTCAAATTAATAAAAATAGATCATTATTGTTTTCTACAAAAGAAAAAAGTCTTAAGATTGAAAAAAGTATTTTTTTTGGAGGTCAGAAAGTGTTAAATAATTATTGTATAGTAATTTCTGGCAGCTTGGAAAATGAGCAAAAAACTATTAGTTGGGAGATAATTAAAAAAATATAATTATGGCTAATAAAATTAAAAATGCTCTCATATCAGTTTCGAATAAAGAAAACCTTAGAAACCTTCTAAATTTTCTAAAGAAGGCTAAAATAAATATAATAAGTTCTGGTGGAACATATAAATCAATTAAAAAATTAGGTTTTAAATGTAGAGAAATTTCAGATTATACAGGTTTTAAAGAAATGTTAGATGGTAGAGTAAAAACTCTACATCCTAAAATTCACTCTGGAATTTTATTTAAACGATCTAAAAGATTGCACATAAAGCAAATGAATAAAAATCAATTTGAGCCAATAGATTTAGTGGTTGTAAATTTTTATCCATTTGAAGAAAAAGTTAAAAAAACATCTAACAGAGAAAAGATAATAGAAAATATTGACATTGGTGGTCCTAGTATGGTCAGAGCTGCAGCAAAAAATTTTAATGATGTAACAATTATTACTGATAAACAAGACTATGTAGAACTAATTAAGGAGTTAAAAAAATTTAAAGGTAAAACAAGTTATAATTTCAGACGAAAGATGGCTAGTAAAGCATATAACTTAACTGCTTATTATGACTCAATTATATCTGAATGGTTTAATCAAGACATGGGAATAAAGTTTCCAGATAGGAAGACTTTTTTTGGGAAAAAAATTAATCAATTGAGATACGGTGAAAACCCTCATCAAAAGAGTTGCATATATTTGAGCAGTCTTAAGAATGAAAAAACTAATTTACTTAAGTTGAGTGGTAAAGATTTAAGTTATAATAATTACAATGATATGTTTGCAGGATTAGACATACTCTTTTCTAGTTTAAAACTTCCAACAACTGTAATTATCAAACACGCTAATCCATGCGGGGTCTCTTCAAATAAATCTGCATATCAGTCGTTCGTAAACGCTCAAGCTAGTGATCCTATAAGCGCTTTTGGAGGAGTCGTGGCATGCAATTTTAAGATAGATAAAAAAATTGCATCAGATATTAGTAAAACATTTTTTGAGGTAATTCTTGCAAAGGGCTTCGATAAAAATGCTTTAAACATATTAAAAAAGAAAAAAAATATGCGGGTAATCGATATTTCGAGATTTAATCATGAGTCAAAAACAACTATTAAGTTTTTCGACAACTCCTTCCTTTTACAAGAAAAAGATGAATTGGTTTTTAATAAAAAAAACTTGAGGTGTGTTACAAAAAATAAACCATCTATTAAAGAGCTAAGAGATATAGAATTTGCTTTCAGGATGTGTAAGTACGTAAAGTCAAACGCAATAGTAGTTGTAAAAGATAATTCTACTATCGGAATAGGTGCAGGACAACAAAATAGGCTGGATAGCAGCAAAATAGCTGTGCAGAAGGCAAAAAAATTTCAACCAAGAAGTCTTCATAATTCAGTAGCAGCCTCTGATGCTTTTTTCCCCTTTGCGGATGGAATTAAAGTTTTAATTAATGCTGGAGTGAAAACTATTGTTCAACCAGGCGGGTCAATAAGAGATAAAGAAGTGATAGAAGAAGCGAATAGATCTAAGGTTAAAATGATCTTTACTGGAACAAGACATTTCAATCATTAATTAAATTTTATCAATTTTTGCAGCTAAAACGAAATCGCTTTCGGCTAAGCCCTTTATAGAGTGTGTTGAAATTTTGACTCTAGCATAACCCCACCCAAATGAGATGTCTGGGTGATGACCCTCGGATTCGGCAATTTTGCCAACACTTAGAACAAATTTCTCACTCTCAACATAATTACCGAACTTAAAATTTTTTTCTATGAAATAGTTTTTTTCCTTATCTTGAACTACATCCCAACCATCAATTTTTTTTAAATATTTATGGATTTCTTTTATATCAAATGCTGGGATACCACCTTCACAAGGCACACATTTCTTATTTGCTAAATCTTCCATAATTATTAATTATATCAAAAACCAATATCAAAATAATAGCTTAAACGTCGCTATTATTTGGAGCGGGCAAAGGGACTTGAACCCTCGACCTTCTCGTTGGCAACGAGACGCTCTACCACTGAGCTATGCCCGCAAGAGGCAATTATTATAGTTAGCGAATATTGTAATTGCAAGCAGTATTACAATTGTGAGGTTTAAGTTACGATAATTTTAAGTCTTTGATAATAAAGCGTAATATTACAAATTGACAGTTCTAATTTTTTAATTCTATAATTGTGCCAATGGACAAAAAATTTCCAAAACAGATACCAGTTTTTCCATTAAGCGGTGTTATCTATTTTCCCAGAACTAATTTACCTTTAAATATTTTTGAGGAAAGATATCTAGATTTGGTTAACGATTCCTTCAGAAACGATAAATTAATGGGGATGGTGCAATCAAAGAAAGAAAATAGATTGGTTTACAAGGTAGGTTGTTTAGGAAAGATTAGTGATTATCAAGAAACTTCGGATGGTCGGGTTTTGATAAATCTTACGGGTATTACAAGATTTGAAATAAAAAAAGAAGTAATCACCAAAAAAAAATATAGGGAATTTGAAGTAGATTATAAAAAATATCATAATGATCTTATTTTGCCTGAAAAAATAAATTTTGATTACGATAAAATTAGTTTTATGGACAAAATAAAAGATTTTTTTGAGAAGAATGGTTTAATGATCAATTGGAAAGAATTTGAAAAATTAGATCAAGCTCAACAAATTAATACATTATCAATGATTGCCCCCATTTCAAACGAGGAAAAGCAAAAACTGCTAGAAATTATTAATTTCAAAGAAAAAACCAATACATTATTAAATATAATAAAGTTCTACTCATATAACACTCAAGACGGTGAAAAAAATACAATACAATAAATCAATTAGATTTATTCATTGAGTTAAAAAAATCTGAGTTATTCTTTGTATCTTTGATTTTAGAAATCAGAAATTCTATACCGTCCATTGTGCCCATGGGACTTATTATTCTTCTGAGAACATTCATTTTAGAAAGATCATCTTTTGCAAATAATAATTCTTCACGCCTAGTCCCTGATCTAGTGATATCGAGGGCTGGATATATTCTTTTATCAGCAACTTTTCTGTCTAAAATCAATTCTGAGTTTCCTGTTCCTTTAAATTCTTCAAAAATTACCTCGTCCATTCTACTTCCAGTATCTATCAAAGCAGTTGAAATTATTGTTAATGAACCGCCTTGCTCTACATTTCTTGCGGCTCCAAAAAATCTTTTTGGTCTTTGTAGAGCGTTTGCATCCACACCACCTGTAAGTACCTTTCCTGAGCTTGGAACAACTGCGTTATAAGCTCTACCAAGTCTTGTGATTGAGTCTAAAAGTATGACAACATCTTTTTTATGTTCAACAAGTCTTTTTGCTTTCTCAATAACCATTTCAGCTACAGCTACGTGTCTTGAAGCAGGCTCATCAAATGTCGAAGATACAACCTCTCCCTTAACAGACCTTTGCATGTCAGTAACTTCTTCGGGTCTCTCATCGATTAATAAAACCATTAAGTAAATTTCTGGATGATTTGCTGTAATTGATTGAGCAATATTTTGTAAAATCATAGTTTTGCCAGCTCTCGGTGGTGAAACAATTAAAGATCTTTGGCCCTTTCCTATTGGACTAACTAGGTCAATTAATCTTGCAGTATTATCAGGTTTTTTTTCGATTTTTGTAGTTTCAATTTCTAATCTAATTCTTTTATTAGGATAAAGTGGTGTTAAATTATCAAAGGCAATTTTATTTCTACCTTTTTCTGGTTCATCAAAATTAATTTTGTTCACTTTTAGTAAAGCGAAATATCTTTCAGCATCTTTTGGCGCCCTTACTTCACCTTCTACTGTATCGCCAGTTCTTAATCCAAATCTCCTTATTTGACTTGGACTAACATAAATATCATCAGGTCCGGGAAGGTAATTAGATTCTATAGCTCTTAAAAAACCAAATCCATCTTGTAATACCTCTAGCACTCCAGAAGCACTAATCTGTTCATTTTTTTCAGCAAGTTTTTTTAAAATAGCAAAAAGAATTTCTTGTTTTCTTAAAGTGCTAGGATTTTCAATCCCAAGTTTTTCAGCTTGAGATATCAAATCTGCTGGATTTTGTTTCTTTAGTTCTTGTAAGTTCATGAGATTGATTTATTAGGTAAGTGTAATTAATATAATTGTTTTAATCGAAATTTCAAGAGCTATAATGGTTTAAAAACAACAACAAAAATAATGATAATTAGCAGAACTGTAGGAATTTCATTAATTATCCTGAAAAATCTTGAACTTTTAGGATTGTCATCTAATTGGAAATCTCTAAGAAGCAATAACAAATATAAATGATAACCAGTTAAAATTAATACCAAACCAAGCTTAATTTTCATCCATAAAAATCCCAAGCTTTCCACGCCCTGGGTGTGTATCAGTAATACGCCAAAAATCCATGATAATAACATTGCCGGATTCATAATATAAAAATAAAGTTTACGCTCCATAATTTTAAAAGTTTCAGACTGTTCTTTGTTTTCTTTAGTTTCAGAATGATAAACAAAAATTCTTGGTAGATATAATAATCCTGCCATCCAAGATATAACCGCAATTAAGTGCAAAGCTTTAAAAGTTAAGTAGGCATTCATAAGTTTATAAAGCGTCTCTTGTTAATTTTTCTAGTAAATTAATGTGGTCATTGCCATCATTTAAACATGGAACTACATCAAAGTTTTTTCCACCTGATTTTAGAAAGCTTTCCTTTCCTTGTATAGAGATTTCTTCAAGTGTTTCTACACAGTCAGATGAAAATCCTGGACAAATTACAAGAACATTTTTTTTGCCTTCGCTGGGCAAACGCTCTAGAGTTTTATCAGTATAAGGTTTAAGCCAAGCCTCTGGTCCAAATCTCGATTGGAAAGTCGTTATTATTTCGATATCTTTAAATTGCTCTCTGAGTAATCTAGACGTTTTGTGACAATAGCAATGATAAGGATCTCCCTTGTTAAAATATTTTTGAGGTATCCCATGGTATGATGCAACAATTATATCTGGTCTCCAACTTAATGCACTAATTTTTTTACTGAGACTATTATTCAAGGCTTTTATGTAAAGTGGTTCTGACTCATAGTGTGGGATTATTTGCAGACTGGGTTGCCACCTCATTTCCATAAGTGTTCTAAAAACCTCATCACAGACCGTTGCAGTCGTTGCAGCTGCATACTGTGGGTAAAGGGGCAAAACAATTAACTTTTCGCATCCTGCATTATGTAACTTACTTATTTTACTTTTTATACTTGGATTTCCATACCTCATGGCATAGTCCACTATTAAATCTTTACTGCTAATTCTATCTAAAAGCTTTTTTGTTTGCATGATCGTGTAATATCTAAGAGGTGACATGTTTTCTTTTTTCATCCAAATTTCTTTATAAGCTTTTGCAGTTTTAGATGGTCTTAAGTTGAGAATAAAAACATTTAAAATTATCTGCCAAAAAAAAGGATTTGTTTCAATAACTCTTCTGTCGGAAAGGAACTCTTTTAAGTATTTTCTGATATCTAGCCAATCAGTCGAGTCCGGTGTACCTAAATTTATTAATAGAACACCAGTTTTGCCAAAATTAACTTTTGGATGATCTTCTGTCATTTGTAATTAATAACTTTCTCAACTACTTTTTTTATCATATTTGGATCTGTATTCGGCAAGATACCATGTCCTAGATTAAATATGTATGCGTTATTTTTAAAAATATTTAAATATTTTTCTACTTCTTTCATAACGTCGTTTTCGTTTCCAAGCAAAATTTTTGGGTTCATACCTCCCTGAATACACACACCTTTAAGATTGTTTTTAGCCCACATGGGGTCTAGATCATAATCAATACTGATGCCATCTGGCATAACTATGTCGATAAAATTTTTATAGTTAATTCCTATTCCTTTCGGAAAACAAATCGATGGCAAATTTATATGTCTTGAGTATTTAACTATTTTAGAATTGGGCACATAGCAGAATTTTTTTAAATTATCATTTTTCAATAATCCAGCCCAGGAGTCAAAAATCTGCACGACATCTGCACCTGCCTCCTTTTGAGATTTTATATGCAAGTTAATTACATGTATTAATTTACTAATTAATTCCTCGATATTATTTTGATTTTTTTTAAATGATTTTAGGTTAAATTTATTTTCGTTAGTTTTTAAATTTAACATATAGACCAAAAGCGTCCATGGTGCGCCAACAAATGAGATCAATGCTTTATCTTTTCTTAATTTTTTTTTGGTAATTGCAATAGCGTTGTAGACTGGTCTAAGTTTTTTCAAAAATTCTTGGTCCTTTATATTCAATACATTTTTAACATTAAGTTTTTCCAATATCGGCCCTTCTCCTTTGACAAAATTGACTTCTTGGCCTAATGCATGAGGAATTATTAAAATATCTGAAAAAATAATAGCGGCATCTAGATCGAATCTTTTAATCGGTTGTAGAGTGATTTCTGAACTTAGCTCACTATCTAAACATAGTTTAATAAAATTTTTATTTTGTGATCTGATCTTATTAAATTCAGGTAAATATCTTCCAGCTTGTCTCATAAACCAAACTGGTTTAAAAGAAGATTCTTTTTTAATTAAACATTCTATAAATCTATTCATTATATAAATATTATATTAATTATTATTGTTATTGTAGTAGGGCTTGTTGTTATTGATAATAAATATTTATACAGCGATATGAACATTTTTCTACCAATCTTAAGCTTAATTTTATCCCAAAAAACAGCTATCTATCTAACATATTAACAATTATTGATTTTTATGCATAAAATACTCAACAATGAATAAATTGTAAAAAAGATGTTAATTATTGTGAACGAATAATATAAATTATAAAAATACATTCAAAACTTTTACTTATTAAGTAGATATTAACAGCGTTATGAACGAAAAATACAATGTAATATTGATCTCCGATTCAACTGGAGAGACACTAGACAGAATTTTTTTGTCACTAAAGTCTCAATTTAAAAATTTTGATTATGAAAAAAAGGAATTTGTTTTTGTAAGAACGGAGCAACAAGTAGATAAAATCATTAAAGAGGGCATGGAAAAAAGCAATCCCATCGTCCTTTATACAATCGTAGAAAATAAATTAGCAAAATACTTATCCAAGAAAAGCGGTGAAAATAAAATACCTTGTTTTGGAGTATTAGGTAGCTTGATACTAGATTTTTCCAAACTTTTAAATCAAAGAGCAATACATAAACCAAGCGCACAACATGTTTTGGATGAAGATTATTACAGAAGAATAGAAGCCATACAATTTACAATGTCCCACGACGATGGAAAAAAAACTGAAGATATAAAAGATTCTGATGTAATACTATTGGGCGTAAGTAGAACGAGTAAAACCCCCACATCCATTTATCTTGCTAACAGAGGTTACAAAACCACTAACATTCCTCTGGTTTCCAATCAAAATTTACCCGAAACCCTCACCGCAAACGGAGTAGGTTTGTGTGTTATCGGGCTTTATGCTGATCCTAACAGACTATCGGATATTAGGAGAAATCGTATAGCAATAATGAATGAAAATAGGCTTCCTAATTACACAGACATCGAGTCAATTAAAAAAGAAATTGAAGATTCAAAAAGACTTTTCAAAAAATATAATTGGCCGACAATAGATGTAACTAGAAAATCAGTTGAGGAAACTGCTGCCTCAATTATAAAAATTATTGAAATTAAGAAAAACAAATGAAAATTATATTAGCCTCTAAAAGTGGAGTAAGAAAAAAAATATTAATGAAAAATAACATAATTTGTGATGTTATACATTCCAATGTTGACGAAGATCAGGTTAAAGAATCTTTAATAGAAAAAGGCGCAGACGCCGAAATGGTTTCAAAGAATCTAGCAGAACTTAAATCTGTAAAAGTAAGTAACTCAAATCCTGATAGACTAGTCTTGGGAGCCGACAGTGTTGTGGCACTAAAAAATGAATTAATCAATAAACCTAAAACGCGAGATGAAGCATTAAAAATTTTAAAAAAGCTCAATGGCAAGGTCCATAATTTAATTAGCTCAGTTTGTATTTCGAAAAATGGAGCCATGTTATGGAATCACACAGACTCCTCTGAATTAAAAATGAAAAAGTTAGATGAAAAATTTTTAATTGAGTATTTAAATAAAATTAAAACAGAAACATTACAAGCGTACGGTGTTTACCAAATTGAAGCTAGTGGACTAGATTTATTTGAGTATGTTAAAGGCGACACCGACTCTATTATGGGTTTGCCCATTAAACAAATTATGAACTATATTAAAAATTATAAAGATGAATAAATTAATTTTTGGAATAATAGGAAATCCAGTTTCTCACTCATTATCACCTATACTTCATAACTATTGGTTTAAAAAATATAATATAAGTGCCGAATATAAACTTTATGAAGTCCAAGAAAATGAAATTAAAAATATTATTAAAGATTTAAAAGAAAGAAAGATAAATGGCATAAATGTAACTTTACCGTATAAAAATATTATAATTCCTCATTTATCTAGAACAATAAATGATGCCAAAGATACCCATTCTGTTAATACTATTTTTATGGATAGCGAAGGAAGTTTAATTGGAGAAAATACTGATGTATATGGTTTCCAAGCGGGATATTTGCAAACGTTATCAGGTGTTAGTTCAAATAAAAAAGCTTTAATAATTGGTGCTGGAGGTGTAGCACCTTCAATTATACTAGCTTTAAAAAAATCTAATATAAACGAAATTAGTTTAATTAATAGGACTTATGAAAAATCTTTGTTTCTAAAAAAAAAATTTCCATCAATTCACATAGCAAGATGGGAAAATTTCGAAAAAGAAATTAGAAAATTTGATATAATTATCAATGCTACAAGTCTTGGCTTAAAAAAAGGTATGGATTTTGATGTTAAATTCGAAAATTTTAAAGATAATCTTATTTATATTGATACAATATACAATCCCAAGCAAACAAAAATGATTAAATTTTTTAGATCAAAGAATATTCAAACTTCCAACGGACTGGATATGTTGATCTATCAAGGCCAAAAATCTTTTTACATATGGAATAAGATTAATCCTGAAGTAGATAACGAATTAATCAATCTTCTTGAGAAAAACATAAAATGAATATAGGAGTTACTGGGTCATTATCATCGGGAAAATCTTCTGTAGTTAAATTATTGGCAAAAAAAAATTATAAGGTTTTTAGTGCGGATAAAATTGTAAAATCATTATACAGATCATACTCTTTTAAAAGAAAACTTAAAAAAAAATTTAAAATTGAAGGCAAAAATGTACTAAAAGAGGTAAGAAAAAAATTATCAGATAAATCTTTAAATTTGAAGTTTTTGGGAAATTTTATCCAGCCCATGGTGAGAAAAAAAATGGTTAAATTTTTAAAAAATAACAAAACAAAAAATAAAATTTTAGAGATACCATTGCTCGTAGAAAATAGATTAATGAAATATTTTGACATAATTATATTGGTGTCAGCTCCTAAAAACGTAAGGCTAAAAAGATATTTACAAAGCGGAGGAAAAAAATTTTTCTTTGATCTATTAGATAAAAATCAGATTACGATTAAAAAAAAAGTAAAGTATTGTGACTTTTTAATTGTTAATAACAATACCAAAAAATACCTTTCTAAACGTATTGATGTTATTATGAATAATCTATAATGAGTGAAATATTTTTAGATATTGAAACTACAGGTCTGTCCTTCAATGAGAAACATCGAGTTGTTGAGATTGCATGCATAGAAACAAATCAACTATTGCCAACTAAAAAAATATTTCATAAATTAATTAATCCTGAAAGAGAAGTTCCAGAAGAGGCTTTTAATATTCATGGACATTCGACCAATTTGTTGAAAACGAAACAAAAATTTTCTGAAGTAGCTGATGAATTTTTATTATTTATAAAAGACAAAGATATTATTGTTCACAACGCAAAGTTTGATATACCTTTTTTAAATTTTGAATTAAAACTTTCAAAAAAAAATGAAATAAAAAATAATAATATTATAGATACACTCGATATTTCCCGTAGTAAATATCCAGGAACATCTAATTCTTTGGATGCACTTTGTAAAAGATTCAATGTAGATTTATCAAGAAGAACAAAACACAATGCCTTGTTAGACTGTGAATTGTTAAGAGAAGTCTATATTAATCTTCTTGATGCCAAAGAACCAAAGTTATCCTTCATATCTAGTATTAGTGAAAAAAATGAATTACAAAAAAAATTAGACTACTCTAAAAAAATTCTCCATCCAACTGAAAAGGAAAAGCAAGATCACAATAAATTTATCAAAGCAGAAATGAAAAAAAATTATTTTTAATTATTTCTTGAATTATAAAGTTTTTTGAAATCCACTCTTTCATCAATTTTGATCTCTCTAAAACCTGAGCACTCAAAAACAAATATAAAGGTTCTCCTTAATTCAGGATAAATTTCGGTTGGAACTTTAATTAATATTATTTCTTCTAAGCTTTTCTTATCCTTTAGATTTTTGTCTAGCTCAATAAGTGATGCAAAAGTAGCTTTTGCATTAATAGTTTCAAAATCTTGATTAATCGGAACTAATTCTAATGTAGTGTCAATTTCAATTATATTATTTTTAAATTGTTTACTTTTTATATCAATTTTAAATTTATAATTAGAAATATTATTTGTAAGCGAAAAAAATATATCTGGGTTTCCTATTTCAAATTTTAAATTTTTTATGTATTTTGATACAATTTTATAAGTCATCTTTTTTATTTCTATCTTCAATGACTTCTGCTTCAATTATATCTTCTTCTTTTGTTTTATAGTTGTCTTTTTTTATAAGCATCGAAATTATAACTCGTCTTGTGAAAGGAATTAATAATATGAAACCAGCTATGTCTGTAAAAAATCCAGGTATAATCAAAAATAAAGCCGCGATAGCTATAGAAGCGCCTGAAAATATCTCATATACGGGCACTTTGTTTTGATAAATATTAATAAATCCTGATTTCAAAGTTTTTAAACCCTGAATTCGCGCAAAGTAAATTCCAACTACCGCAGTCAAAATTATCAATAAAATTGTGTTTAATGCCCCAATATTTTCGCCAATTTTAATAAAAAGCATTATTTCTATTATTGGAATTGCAATAATTGCGATTAGTATTGTGTTCATTTGTCTGATACAAAAATATATTATTAAGGTATATTTAGCAAATAATGAGTAGTAATTTTGGATATATAGACATAATTTTGCTAGCAATGATTGCTGGCTTTATAATTTTAAGATTAAGAAGCATTCTTGGTAGAAAGACTGGTCATGAGGATAAGATATATCCAAGATTTTCAGAAAAAAAATTTGAAGAGTTTCAAAAAAAACAAGAAGTAAAATTTAAAAAAAACAGCCCTAACGATTTAGTGGGCGAAGAAAAAGAAAAATTCATCAAAGGTGCAGAAATTGCCTATGAGACTATAATAACTGCTTTTGCAAAAGGTGATAAAAAGACTCTAAATAGTTTATTGACTTCAGAAATGTCTAACAATTTCGATAGAGCAATATCTGAAAGAGAAAACAAAGGCATTAAATCGGAGCTAACGTTCATAGGAATGAAAAAATCGAGCTTAGAAAAATACGAGAAATCTCAAAACAATATCTTTGCAACTGTTAAATTTATGTCAGAAATAATCTCAGTAAAAAAAGATAAAGATGATAAAATTATAGAAGGAAATCCAGATCGAATTAAAACTGTTACAGACCAATGGAAGTTTACAAAAAAAATTTCTAGTAACAGTCCAAATTGGTATTTAGCTGAAATTCTAAGTCAGTGAAAAAAAAAGATTATTTATCCAAAAATGACCATGATGAGTGGCAAAAATTTATAGACGATAAATCTCAACTTCCGGATAAAGATAAACTTAGTGATCAAAAACTTACTAAGAAAAAATTTATATTTGATCTACATGGGTTTACCCTTGACGAAGCTAATAAAAAAGTAAAAGAGATAATAATTTCATGTAGTAGTAATAATATTAAAGAAATTCTTTTTATTACAGGAAAAGGATTACACTCTAAAAACAATGATGTTTTTAAATCAAGCGAATTAGGTAAACTAAAGTATTCAGTTCCAGATTTTATAAATTCTCATTCTGAAATCTCAAAACTAATATCCTCTATAACTTCACCGTCAGATAAAGAGGGTGGGGAAGGTGCAATATTAGTTAAATTAAAAAAATTATAAAATAAATTTTGAAAGATCAGTATCTTTAACCAAGTCTCCAAGGTTTTTTTGAACGAAATCTTTATCAACAACTATTTTTTCACCAGCTCTGTCAGTGGCATTAAAGCTTATATCGTCAAGGACTTTTTCTATGATAGTATGCAATCTTCTTGCACCAATATTTTCAATTGAGGAGTTCACTTCTGTAGATATTTTTGCCAACATTTCAATACCATCATCTTTAAACTCAAGTTCAACGTTTTCAGTTTTTAACAATGCTTTGTATTGTTTAATTAAACTGTTATCTGGTTCTTTTAATATTCTTATAAAATCATTCTCATTTAGAGCGCTCAGCTCTACTCTTATC
>MDSZ01014741.1_pt1 | contig 15072 bp, 15 predicted proteins | sample 811201 | NCBI WGS metagenome assembly MDSZ01 (sample SAMN05326647, study PRJNA326480) | marine metagenome | isolation source: seawater | place: Indian Ocean: North | collected 2010
ACAATGAAAATACAGAATATAAAGAGGAATCATTAAAGAATATCTTTCATAATGTTGATCGTGATATGAGAAAAATGGTATCAACTATGCAATATTTATATTTAATGACTGGTCGTATACTGGATAGTGATTTTTTTCAAATAGATCCTCTAAATAGTCTGGATTATGTAAAATTATTTGATAGAGTGCTAAAGAAACCAAATGTTTACCAAGTAACAGATGAATTATATGCCGAGTCTTATTCTGTAAATTCATTATGTATTTGCTCCCTAAAATATCATGAAGAAAAAGATAATTTGACATACAAATATTTAAAGACACTTGCGAACTTATGTAATGATTCACATACAACAGAAAATATATGGTTTATTTTGTATAGAATAATAAATGAATCGCCAATTAGAAATAATTTATTCGGAAACAATAAATTATGTTGTTAAACATGGGCGGTGGCGACGACGTGTGGGGGGCGCTTGGTACCATATTCATTTGGTTCAAAAGGTATTCGCAATGAATTAACAGTAACCTTAATTTTTATAGTATTACAAGTACTGACAGAAGTACCATTCATAGTCCACAAATCGTGATTCGACGGAATTTTTTTAATCCATAAAATATAACCATTACCAGAAATAGTGTTTGAGCCCTCTTGTTCATTAAATTCAATATTTTTATGCGTATAGTTAGCCATTTCATCAATGGCAGATAGGAGAGTATTATAAATGCCGTAAATTTTTACAGAGGGACGTGTATTATAGTGTTGTGTTTCGTATCCAGTTAATATATAGTGGTTCATATATTAATGAATCAATGATGATTTAATCATTTTTATAAAAATGATTATAAATTGTTAAGATTAAAGAGTTATATCTTGGTGAAAAATGTATTCAGAAAATAGTATTCGTTCATTTAATGAACCCGTAAAAAATGTACTAAATCATTATAAATGTCCAATTCGAGTATATAAAGATTTGTGGTTATATGTGCCTCATACAAAAGTACCGCAAATGTGTAAAATATATGACGAACTAATTTTAAATTTTGTAAATAGTATCATAAAAAAAAGTAATATTAGAAAGGATTTATTGACAGAAATTAATAATTATACTGGTAGTTCAATGAAAACAGTATTAACAGTACTACATATGTCTGAAAACCGTAAATACTACAAAAAAATGAGAAAAATAAAAATCCCAAGCAGAGACAGCACAGGCAATATTATTATTAGGCCGTTGTTTGTAATGGGGGTATATGTAAAACTACGTGCACAAACAAAAAAAATGTTGTACAATAAAGGGATAAACAAAGAAGATTTTATGAAATGTTTGTTTGCTGGGACACGGTGCGACCCAAGGTGTCCGAGTTTGCATGCGCAGCTCGAATGAAATTTATTAATCTCGAAATAAAAAATATAATTACTAATATCATGTTATCATGTGTTAGTATGACAATATGTGCTTTGATAGTTATATTCGTTACATATTTTATAGTAAAAAAAAATCATTTAAGATTGGAATCCTTCACAGTGAATGAAAATAATGTATTCGATAATTATTTTGATATGATTGTATGTATTTGTATTCCAGAGAGAAAAAAATCAATAATGGAAACCTTTAGAAAATGGGGTATAAAAAACGTACATTTTTTTGATGCTTTCTTAAAGAAAGATTATAGTCATGAAGATTTCATAAAAATGGGTTTTCTAGATAAAGACTATAATCAATATTTGAATGTTGGTAGATTATGTTGTCATTATTCAGCAATTTCAGTATATAAAGCTTTTTTGAATTCAAAAGCGAAAAGTTTGTTAGTTTTTGAAGATGATTTGCGTAATGATACTTATAAAAATGTAAGTGATTTTAATAAAAAAATCACTCCTATAATACAAAATATTCCAGAAGATTGGGAATATTTAAATTTCAGTAAATGTTATGATTTTTGTTCAAAAGAAGAATCTATAAATGAATATTGGTCTATACCAAATAGACCTTTATGTAGGACAGCAATAGCAATGAGAAGGAGCGCGGCAGAAAAAATAGTACAAAATACATCAAAAATGAAAGAACAGCCTGGTGATAAAATGATAGGATCTTTAATACAAAACAAATTATTTAAAGCATATTCAACAAAAGACATTACATTTTTTCAGCATAGAGAAGTTTTTGGTTCTAATTTAGAAAATCTAGCGAAAACTAATCCTCAAAAATGTGCAAATGAGAATATTTTAATGAAGGTATTATAACACAAAATATATTTATTAATCATTAGTTAACAAAAACTCATTATGTTTTTTCTTTCTTTTTTCTTCATGATCGGTTAATTCACAATTTTCTTTTAAAACTTTTAAAAAATCTTCATTAAATTGTGGTAATATTGGAGCACATTCCCATCTAAATGTACAACCAATTGGATCAAGTTTAAATCTCCAAGGATATTGTTTTTTTTCATGTAAAATATAACTACGCCAAGAATAAGGTAATAAAAATCGACTTTGAGGAGGTAAAACAATAGCAAGTTGTTCAAGAGATGTATATTGTTTTTTTGATTTTGGAATTTTAATATCATTATTTTCTAAATATTTAACAATATCTTCTAAAAGAGGAGCATGAATATATGGATAATACCAAGATTGGTCACAATATTTCACAGGATCTGTTGAAGTATAATAATGAAAATTCCATGCAAGTCCATTAACATATTGTTTACACATGTTTTCAACAATATGATAATTTTCTTCTAAGTTATCAATTTCACATGCGATTTGATAATAACGTTCTCTCCATTGTGGATTTCCAAAATTTATTTTTATTTCAAGATTTCTATGATAATCTGGCCAATGATGAAAACGTTCTTCTGGTGAATGTCCATGTTTTACTAACTTTTTATAAACAGTTGTTTCGGCTCTATTTTTAACTAATTCATCTTCTTTTTTGGATAATTCTTTTAAAATGTTTAATAAAGTATTTTTCTGAATTTTATTATTAACTACCAGTTTTTCATTTAATTTTTCATATAAATCTAAAACGATGTCTAAAGCATTTTGTCTTAAATTCAACGCATATAATTTTGGTATAAAATCATTACCCATAAGAAATGACATTAAAACATAGTCTTTTGTATACAGAATTTTATCCCTTGTTTTTAAACGATTTGCTAAAGTAGTAATACATACATAACTTGGTTTTAAATCGAATTCTCTGTATAAATATATTTGTTTAGGCAATGTTAATAAACTTAACATAAATAAATCAGCATCTAATCCATGAATAACATTTATACTCTCATCATCTTCTGTATTACGAATATGTCTAAAAATCTTTTGTTCACCTTCACCTGGACTACTTGAATTAGAGATTATAACACTGATTTTATCAGATAATTGTCTTAAATATTTTGACTTATATAATTCCCTGTCCATATTTGACATAAATCTAGTTCCAGGTGTAATTGCATTTGAATCCCATTTTTTCTTTTTTGGGGATTCTTCTTTTTTAGGTTCTAAAGCCGCATCTTGACACGATTTATATCTACGTTTTCGTTGCTGTTCCATTTTAGCTCTAGGAGCAACACCATCAACAGCAATAAATAATAATTCAGATGGATTAATTGTTAATACCATATGCTCTACATATTTCAATACAGCATCTATAATATCCTTCTCTGTACCATTTTCTAATAAAACTGGTTCTTTACAAGTATGTATAATACCATTAAAATCAAGATACAATCTTTTTACATTATTAGGACATGTATTTGATAAACCAATACCATCTTTATAAGCGTTTTTAATATATTTGTAAAAGCTCGGAATACCCATTAATTAATACTAATGTGTTAATCCTTAAATCACATAAAAATAATATATTTTAGGGTAATGTCTTTCAATATTTATATCAAAAATTCATTAAAATTATTTGAAGATATATATACGTTATTTTCTGATTTATGTTCAATACCTATAATAAATGATAATATTGTTTCATATGAATCCACAAAAAATAGTATAATTAATAAATACAATGATTTTTCTAAATTACAAACAGAATTTTGTAATATGATTGGTTCTTCAATTATTAACGATTCAATACTTGAGCCAGATTCATGGAAAGAATATATCAAAATTCAGAATAATGGAAATAATTTTTTAACTATTAAGATTAGTTTTTATATAGATGAACCTTTTATCAATGAATACGGCATTATAATTGAAGATAGAACAATTCAAAAACATTATAAATTTAAACAAAATAAAGAAAGTTTGACTCAAAAAATCAAATATACATCAGATATAGTTATTATTTTTTCTGATGAAATTGTTGATAAAATACGTAATGGAAGCATTCCATCAAATGGTAGATTAAGAATATTTTTTAAAACTGATCTTTTTCCAATATTAAGATTACCATTTCATCCAAATAATTTACAAATTACCAATAGAGACTGGCTATTATCTGTATTAAATAATATGGATAATGAAATTGAGACTTTACCTTCGAGATTAATACCCAGTAAAAGAAAACCAACTATTACTAAAGTAACAAATACGCGTTATTAATAATAAAAAAAATAGCTAAAAGTAAATTATGCGTTGGGCACAAACAGTTAGATTGAATTTATCAAACGACAGACAAAAAGTTGATAGTAGTGATTTAAATTGGGGAAATTCTGATAGAGCTAAGATTGTTTATACTGAAAAAAGAACTGGTAAAGAAGAAGTCGTTGAAATAAATAAAATTAATGATTCTGTTAAAGCCGCTATGTCAATTATCAATTATGGTGGAATAACTGATAATAGGGATGATGAATATAAAGTACCAGACTATGTTGGGAGTTATTTAAAATATTTATTTCAAGCTTTTTATACTAATGATGATCTTACAATAACTACTAACAGTTCTTATAATACTAATGATACTGCAAAAACAATTACTTATACTACTCTAAAAAACTCTGCTCAGTCATCAGAACAAATACATTTTGCTAAAAATAAGCAATTTTTTTTTGGAAAAGAAAATGACGACTCTACGCCAGCTGGTATTGTTATTTTCAATGAATTAAACTATCAAAATCCAGATTTTTATCCACATACTAGTTTAGAATACAATAAAATAAAAATACTCAATGGGGGAGAAAATATTGATCAAAAATTGGAATTATCATTGGATGTGTACGAAGAAAATGGTTTGCCGGTCCCGACTATAGAACTTGAAAGTAAACGACAATCGTGTCTAATTCAACCAGATGAAATTAAGTTTGATCTACAAGATATTAGTGGTAATATTATCGATGATTTATGTATTAATAATAATAGTATTATATTTACTTCTTTTTCTGAAACAAATGAGGATTCAATTTGTGAATTAAAATCAACTTCACTTTTCTTTAAGGATTTCAAATATACCAATGATGATGTTGATTATGATACACCAAATAATTATGAAGATTGGCTTCGTAACGAAGAGGGAGATAGCAATTACAATGCAAAAAGGAACATAGGAACATCCGAATTCTATGGTTTTAGCATTTCAAATGAAGGAATACATATTAATCAAAACCCAAAAATAGAACATAAGCAGGAAGGTTGGTCTTCAAATAAGCCTAATAATAATACAAATGATAGTGTAATTTATGTACCAAATAATTTTAGGTTATATCCGGTTGGATGGGGTAATAATCATCTAAGTACAGGTATTTTGCCCACCTCTTCTGTAGTAAATCCGCATGAAAATAGTGATTATCCTTTAACTGTAGGTAATGTAGGTAATAGTACACCTTTTGTAGCTGAAGGTAATTTTAATTATTATGACTTTAATTTGAGTAAATATTGTAACGAATATTTTGGACATAGAAATATTTATGATACTGGTCCCGAATATAGAATGCATGTTAGAATTGAATTATCGCAGCAAATCAAGAACGAGGGGTCGGACACTAGAAACAAAAAATATATAGCGTTTTGTATGAATATTAATCTTGGAAGATGGTACAACTACTCATTATATAATAGTATAGAAGATGGGTCTGAAAATCTTGAAGTATATGACGTAGATATGGGAGCTGATGGTAGTTCTCAAATTGGTGGAATCATTGGGCAGCTGGAGTCCAATGACACCAAATTTATACCATCTTCACTATTGAATTATGGATGGGATAGTAGTGGCGTAGATAGTAGTGGCGAAAATATGGCACCAATAATTAATTTTTCTAAAAATAAAAAGGGTTTATTACAAATACCAGGACCACACATTACTCCAAATAAAAGCAATGAACAAGATGGTAGTTATTTTTCAGAAGAAGATGGAAATGTTACTACTAATTTATCAACTGGACCAGATCATGTAGTTGCTCATAATTTACATGGTAATTATGTTTATTATCAAAGATGGCCATGTAAGGTTCAAACAGTTCAAAATCTGACTTCAAACCGCGATGGCGCAGACCCACCACTAAATGGTGATTCTTTTAAAGATGGAAATGAAAATAAATATGAATGTGATTATTGGATTAGAATAATTTGGCCTGATTATGAAATCGTCAACCCAGCCTCGCGCGGGCCTCTCAGCGCCAACCCCATTGACGATATTTCAGTTGAGTATCCAACCGGTGGAGCTCCAGGCTCGGATACAAAAAATATACAAATACGATTAACACAAATTGCTTAAGACTACAATTAGATAAAATATATTACAACAAATGATAAATAAATTTGATTTTGGTAGTGCCATTTTATTTATAATTTGTTCTACATTACATTTCACAATACCTCATATATACATATATTTGTGTACACCAAAAACAGCATTAGGATTTTTAATTAGTCCTTTAAAGGCTTGTTCTCCAGAATGTAAAGCCCTTAGATGGATTCATTCACAATCAATAAAAAATTTGACATTTATGAAAGATTTGTTCGTATGTTGGGTAGTAAGTATTGTTTTTTCTATAAAAAAAAAATCATATAAAAAACTTAAAGATAAAAAATGAAATTTAATAAATGAAAAGTTTGTTATTCATTTTAGAATCAATAAATATATGTTATTCATTAAATATAAATCGCCGAGATATAATAAAAACGTTTAGTGTAGCAAGATTTAGTGATAATGTAGAATTGCCACCAAAATCGGTAATATCACCTGAAAATCGAACTTTATATTTTTATGGCGATGTAACAGATGAAAGTTGTTTTTGGTTATCAAAAACTCTTGAAGATTTTTCAAGAAATGGTGAAGAAAATGAACCTATACATTTACATATTCAATCACTTGGTGGAAGTTTAATTCCGACATTCAATGTAGTAGATACTATAGAGCGTATACATACTCCGGTATATACATATGTTGATGGATTTGCGGCTTCTGCTGCAAGTTTAATTAGTGTATGTGGAAATAAACGTTTTATGGGAAAGCATTCTTTAATTCTTCTTCATCAGTTAACTTCAAAAAATGAGGGAACATACGAAAATATGGTAGATGAAATGTTAAACTTGAATAAGATGATGGAATTCTTAAAAAATATATATTTAGAACATTCAAAATTGAATGAAGAAAAATTGATAGAAATTTTGAGTCATGATAATCGCTGGATGGATTCTCAGTTATCATTTAAATATGGATTAGTAGATGAAATAATATAATCAAAAGTTTTTTTTAATCCTTCATTCAAATTAATTTTGGGACAAAATCCAAGTTCTTTTTTTGATAATTCTATATTAGCATATGTAGTATTAACATCTCCTAATTGTGTGGCTGTTTCAATAACAAAAGCTTTTTTTCCAACAACATTCTCACATTCTTTAATAAATTTGTTTAATGAAACTGGCCAAGAATTTCCCAAATTATATACTTTACAATAAGATGATTCAGATGAATAATTAATAGCACAACAAATACCCTCAACTATATCATCAATATATGTATAATCTCTCATACTTGTACCATTTCCATATTTTTTAATAGGATTTTCTGTATATATAGCTTTTAGAAATTTATATGGTGCCATATCGGGTCTACCTCTTGGTCCATAAACAGTAAAAAAGCGCAATCCAATAGAATTAATGTTATAAAGCTTGAAATAAAGTTTTGCATATAATTCTTTACATAATTTTGAAACAGCATATGGGCTATTACATTCATTCAAAGAATCAGTTTCTTTAAATGGTATATCATTATTTGTACCATATACACTTGAACTACTTGCAAAAATGATTGTAGAATCAAATGTTTTAACTTGTTCAAGTATGTTAACAAATCCTTTAATATTTGTATCAATATAGTCTTTTGGGTTTAATAAACTATTTCTTACACCAGCCAATGCGGCTAAATGAACAATTTTTTTTGGCTTTAGTGTTTTAATTAAATTTGTGTTAATTATATCTTCTTTATAAAATACAAAATTAGAGTATTCATTTAATAATCTTAGATTTTCTTCTTTTAAATTTACATCATAATAAGAATTCATATTATCGATACCAACTACATAATTTCCTTCTTTTAAAAGTCTAATACATAAATGAGAACCTATAAAACCTGTACATCCAGTAACTAATATATCTGGTTTATATTCTGGACAACACCCAAATTGAATACATGTTTTGTGTCTTATACAATTTTTTACGGGATAACAATTGTGACACCATGGTCTTGAACAATTTCCGTCACTACAATACATATATATATATAATTATGAAGGTTTGTTTCATAACGTCAATTATCGCAGAAAATAAAGAATTTGGTGATAGAATTAAAAATTTTACAAAAAATCCAAATCACGATTATTTTTTATTTACTAATCTAAATGAGAAAGAATATATGAATTATTATGATTCATGGACACCGATTACAATCAAAAGTGAAGTATTAGAAGGTTTAAAATCAAATGTTTATAAATCAAGATATGTTAAGTTTTTGGGATGGAAATATATAAAAAAATATTTTAAAAAAGACTATGATATGATTGTATATTGTGATGCAGTATTATATCCTAAAAGTAGTTTTGATTGGGAAAAATTATATGAACAAGTAAAACAATATGGTATTGTACAAAGAATTCATCCAAAAAATAAGAATGGACACGATGCTTATTTGGAATGCGATGCGGTAATCAAAGCTCATAAAGACAGTGAATCTAATATGGAAAATTTAAAAAATTTTTTAATGAAAAATTCTATGCCAAAAGGTTGCTTATTAACTGAAAACAAGGTTTTTGCATATGATCCTAAAAATACGAAAATAATAGAAACGTTTGAATTTTTTTGGGAAATATATATAAAAGGACTGACTCATAGAGATCAATCTTTATGGAGTTATGTATTATGGAAAACTAATATACAGCCGTATATAAATAAAGATACAAACCTGACATATCCGGTTTGGAATAAAAACTTTCCATTCAAATTGACGGGTTCTAATAATGGATTTAAATGTCATAAATATGTATAATCATATGAAAATCTGTTTTATTACTACAATAATTACAGATTCTTTTGAATATGGAGATGTTCCTGAAATTTTTGACAAGAATTTAAATCATGATTATTATTTATTTACAAATTTACCTGAAAAATATTATAACAATACTTCGTGGGATATAATAAGATTAAATAATAATGAAGAATTTTTCAAAAATATTGAGTCTAATATAATAAAATCAAGATTTATAAAATTTATGGGTTGGAAATATTTATATATGAATATGAAAAAAAAATATGATATGATTGTGTATTGTGATGCTACATTTTATCCAAAAAATAAGAAAAAGGATTGGGAAGAAATTTATAAAATTGTAAAAGAATATGGTATTGTTCAAAAAATGAAATATCCAGAAAGAACTGCATATACAGAATGTGTAAAAATTTACAAAAAGAAAAAAGATAGTCAAAAAAGAAGCAAAGAAATGCTTAATTTTTTAAAAAATGAAAAACTACCAGAAAAGAGATATATAACTGAAAATTGCTATTTCGCATATGATCCTACAAATAAACAATTAAAAGAAGCTTTTGAATTTTTTTGGAAATTATACCAAAAAAATATGACTCATCGTGACCAACCTTTATGGGATTATGTTAAATGGAAAAAAAATATTAATCCTTATATTGGAACAAAGTATTTTTCGTCTGTAAGATCAACTTGTTTATTCGGAAAACTTTCTAAATTAAATATTGGATTTTCAGGACATACTTATGTAAATCAAGAATAAAATTCAAAATTGTTAGATTTGTTATAATTTGATTTGATACCATTTGAAACACCTGAACCCCAAATTGGAGCATATATTTTTGTACCTTTATGTAAATAAGATGCAAAAATTGAGAAATAACTTTTTGACATTACAAGAATATCACTATTAATCAATAACCACATATCATAATCTGAATTATTTGAATGTAATTTTATTATTTTTCTTAATTTTGTTTTTAATTCTGAAAAAATATTTTTATATTTATTAGGTAATTCATTTTCATCAGTTTTATAAACTATATGAATTTCATGTTTTGGGTAATTTTTAATAATTTTATATAACAGTTTTTTCAATTTTTCAGGTTGAATTGGAACTTGATTGTCTAAACCTTCATTTAACATAACGCGTCGCTTATATAAATGTGGACATTCCTCATGTATTAAAGAATTAATATAATCGGCACTACCATTACCATCATAATCTTTTTTATTGTGTACATCGTCAATACGCAAATGAACACATATAATTTTACTATTATTATTCCAAGGTAAATTGAAATCAAAATTGTTTTTTATTAAGAGAGATTCTAAATGTTTTAAATATGTTGACTCATAGTTTTTTTTAAAAAAACTATGCAAATCCTGTTTTACTTCTATTACAGCATTCATATTATTTTGCCTTATTCCCACATATCTTGGTAAACGTTTTATCTTTTCTAGTTTTGATTTGTCTATTTCTTTATAATTCTTTTTAATAGATTCAGATATTAATTTAAATAATGCAGTTAAAAAAATTGATTCGCAGTTGCTATTATAAAGTAATGGAATATAACCTTTATTCATTATATAAATAAAATCAGCTAATACATTACAACATTGAGAACCTTGGCGGTCTCTACGTTGTGAAATTTGCATTGTGTGAGACATAAATAAAACAAACTATTTTTTTATCATATATACGTATCCTCTATGTTTTTTTCCATCACTACCAAAAAATATTTTACTATCATATAATCCTTTTTCTAAAAATTCATTAACAGCATTATATATTTCTGGAAATTGTGAACGAGTATAATCATCACAAACTATTATATCTCCTTGTTGTTGTTTCTTTGCTACATAATCTAATTCATATGTTATATCTTTATAATGATGAGAACCATCTAAAAATGCAAAATGTATTCTATTCAGTTTTTTATTTAAGCTTGGAAGAGTAACTTTAGTATTCCCAACAACAAAATTTATATATTTATCTACCAATGTTTTCCATTCTTCTACACATTCGTGAATACTAATAGTTCTATTTAATTGGGCAGATTTGATACAATTATCAAACATATTAATTTTGTCTGTTGTATATATTTTTCCATTAACATTGAACATTTCTAACATTTTTGCCATCATTATTGATGAAAAACCTCTTGCAGTACCAGTTTCTAAAATAATGATTTCTTCTGATTCGTCGTTTTTATTTGTAAAAACTTCAAAAAAACTTTGTTTTAATCTATTTGTAAAATTTGATATTATCAATTGTTTTTCACTTAAATATTTATGTAATGCTGATGTTAATACATAACCATGAATATACATTGGTCTACTTTTTTTAACACAAATTTGTAATTTTAGTCCAACATTATCCATATCGTCTTTGTTATGTAAATATCCAAAATATTCTGTTAGTTCATCGAGTATTCCACCATAATCATAACTTTTGGCCCATTGTCCAAGTTTTATGTATTCTTCTTCACTAAATATTTTTTTATTTGTTTTTGGTGGCATATATAAGACAAAATTTTTTTCTTCAGATTTTTAATACATTGAATTAATCCAATCATATGTAATTTTAATTCCCTCTTTCAATGGATAGTTTGGCTTCCATCCAAGCTTTTTTTCAATCAATTTATTATCTGAATTTCGCCCTCTTACTCCTACTCCATGGAAAGGAGTATTTTTTATTGTTAATTTTTTACCAGAAATATTTATAATCATATTCATAAAATCATTCATATTAATCATTTCTTCAGAGCCAATATTTACCGGCCCTTTAAAATCAGATTTCATAAGTCTCATAATACCTTCAATACATTCATCAACTAATAAAAATGAACGAGTTTGTTTACCATCTCCATATACTTCAACTGTTTCACCATCTTTGGCAATAGCTACTTTTCTACAAAAAGCTGCCGGAGCTTTTTCTTTACCTCCATCATAAGTACCATATGGTCCATATATATTATGAAAACGAGCTATTCTGACATCTAATTTTGGAAAGTCTTTATTAAAAACAAAATAAAGTCTTTCACTAAATAATTTTTCCCAACCATATTCACTATCTGGTAACGCAGGATATGTACTATCTTCAGAACATTTTGGATTATCTGGATCTAATTGATTGAACTCTGGATAAACACATGCTGATGACGAATAAAAAATTTTTGTAACTTTTTTTAAAGAACATACTTTCAAAACATTAAGATTTATTATACAAGAATTATGCATTACATCTGAATCATGTTCACCCGTATTAATATATGTAGATCCTCCCATATCAGCCGCAAGTTGATAAACTTCATTTATTGTATCATCTATAACTTCATTTACTTTTTCTTGATTTCTCATATCAGCAACTATAAATTCATCTGCGTCAGAATCCTTGAACTCATGTTTTTTAATATCTACACCTCTAACCCAATATCCTTCTTTTTTTAGTCTTGTAACTAAATGTCCACCTATAAATCCACCAGCTCCTAGTACAACAACTTTCATATTAGTCAAATTATATATATTAGTCATTATATTTTGTGTAATATATTTTGATAGTTTTATATAGTTCAAAATATATGAGAATATTGTACGTAGAAAACGTAAAAAAAAACTATTATTGCGAATATTACAAATCTATGGTAGAATATTTAAATATTGGCAATGAATTAATTTTGTGTCCTCCTAATGGAAAAAAAATAGCACAAACTATTTCTTCTTTTAAGCCAGATATACTTATATTAGGATTTTCAATTACAGATACTGGTGGAGAAAAGCCAACAATTATATTTAATTCAAAAGGGATTCCAACTTATTTAATATTGAATAAAGAATATGATGCTTTAGAACAAAAATTATCATGGATTAAAAACACTAATTTTGAACGAGTTTTTACTGTTCATCATGATTATAAGTTATTTGAACAATTAACAAACACACCATTTAGTCGTATAATGTGGAGTGCTGATACAAGGACTTTCAAACAATACGATAATAATTATCAAAATGATTTATATTTTTCAGGAGTTATTAGAAAAGAACAAACAAATAATTTACGCAAAAAAATATATGATAAATTATTTTTATTAAAAGATTATAAATTATTTATTAATGTTGGAATTTTTGATGGTTCAAATCCTAATAAGCCAACTTGGATAAAAAAATGGGCAGCAACAAAACAAAAGGTTTATGCTAAACATTTAAATAATTCTAAAATTGTTGTAACTACTACTGGTCCAGCAGATTTAGTTGGTACACGTTTCTTTGAGATTATGGCAACTAATAAAGCTCTAATTATGTGTAATCGGATGAATAAAAAAATTTATTCTGATATAGTTGAAGATAAAAAGACTTGTGTCATGTTTAAAGATGAGAACGAATTTATAGATAAATTTATATATTATATAGAAAACGAAGAACAAAGACTAAAAATAGTTAATAATGCTTATGATAATTTTTTAAAAAAACATACTTGGAACAAACATGTTGAAAAACTAATAAAGTATATAGATATTCCTAATAATATTCATAATATTAAGATGATTACAATTTGTTTGTCTTATTATAACCAATCACAAAATATATTATTAAAACATATTGAAAATTGGAAAAGTTTCCCCCACAATATTTTGGATCAATTCAAATTTTGTATTGTTGATGATTGCAGTAAAATACCTATTGATCAAATGCTTAAAGATGTTGATTTGTCAAATCTTAGTATAAAATTATACAGAGTAAAGCAAGACCTTAATTGTAATATAGGTGGAGTAAGGAATCTTGCAGCAACACAATGTTCAACACCATGGATGGTAATATTAGATATGGATACAGTGATAAATAGAAAAGTTGCAACATCATTAGTTGAATTTTCAAGAAACAATATGAATAATAACATAGCATTTAAATTTAATAGAATTGTTCCAGAAAATGAGAATCATATTAAAAATAATAAACTCCATCCGGCAGTTTGTTTAATTCGTAAAGAAGATTATTGGAATATTGGTGGATGTGATGAAGATTTTGTGGGAAATTATGGGCAAACAGATCCGCATTTTTGGTATAGAGCAAAAGGTAAAATAACTGTAAAAGAGAAAAATAATGTGTATTTATTATATTATCCTGAAGGTGAATCAAATATTGACCGAAACAGAAAACCTAATCAAATTTTGTTTGATCAAAAAAAGAAAAAACAAAAAGACTGGTCAAAAGATTATTTAAGATTTGATTGGGAACTTATAACATCTCATAATTGAATTCTGTGAAATCTTTATAATATAGTTTATTTACTACATCCAAACTCTCTCTATCATATTCATTCATAGTATTTATATCTTTCTTAATTGGATTTTGATTTTTATGTAATATTTCACTTTTCAATTTAAGTTTTTCCTTAATATATAATAAGTCTTTTTCAAAACTTTCAAATTTTCCTACAAAATCTGCCAAAAGATTTCCAGATTTATCATGTAAATAATCATATTGTGGTCTTAAAAATTTTCGTAATCCATTTTTATGTCTATTCACCCATTCTCTAAAATTCGTAGTATTTCTTGTAGAACCTGGTTTTTCAGGTCTTGCTATTTTAACATCATGATAATATTTTGATAATATTCTTTCATATGGATTCCTTACAAATGCA
>MDSZ01035289.1_pt1 | contig 15071 bp, 18 predicted proteins | sample 811201 | NCBI WGS metagenome assembly MDSZ01 (sample SAMN05326647, study PRJNA326480) | marine metagenome | isolation source: seawater | place: Indian Ocean: North | collected 2010
GAAGGATAGAGCAATATTATGTAATATTGGTCACTTTGATAACGAAATTCAAGTAGAAGCATTAAAAAATTATAAGTGGGATGAGATCAAGCCTCAGGTACATGAAATAACTCTCCCTAGTAAAAAAAGAATAATCCTATTAGCTGAAGGTAGACTGGTTAATCTGGGTTGTGCAACTGGTCACCCAAGTTTTGTCATGAGCGCTTCTTTTACTAACCAAGTTACTGCTCAAATAGAATTATGGAATAATTACAAGAAATACGAAAATAAAGTTTACGTTTTACCAAAACATTTGGATGAAAAAGTTGCGAGACTTCACTTAGAAAAAGTTGGAGCAAAACTAACCCAAATGTCGAAGGACCAAGCCGACTATATTAGTGTTTCGCCCGAGGGTCCTTATAAGCCAGATGCCTATCGCTACTAAAAGTAGCAAATTTGACATATCAAAAGAGAGCGATACAGCTAAAATTGCAAGAAAATTTTCTAAAAGAATAAAAAAGGGAGATACCTTACTTTTTTTTGGAGAAATTGGAGTTGGAAAAACGACATTTATTAGATATTTTATAAACAATTTCCAAAAAACAAAGCGAGCAAAACAAACAGAGGTTACAAGTCCAACTTTTACATTATTAAATGAATACGATATCAAAGATTTGGTAATACAACATTATGATTTGTATAGATTAAAGAACAAAAAAGAACTCAAAAATATAGGTTTTTTAGATAACTTTGAAAACGAGATAACATTAGTTGAATGGGCTGAAAAAGTAGCAAAAAAACCAAAAAATAGAATCGAATTACACTTTGAATATAAAGCAAAATTAGACAAGAGAATTTTAAAAATTTATGACTTTAGATAAAAATCTAACTAAGATAGAAGGAGATGCATCTTCAAGAAGCTTCTATATTAAAAGAAAAAATAAAAGAAGATCTATAGTAATTTATTCAGAAAAAAATAAAGAAAAAAATCTTTTAATTTATGATTCTATCAATAAAATTTTAAATAAGAATGGTATTAAAGCTCCAAAGCTTTTAAATCAAAAATATAACAAAAGTTTAATTGAAATAGAATTTTTAGGTGATTATACTATTCACTTTCTACTTAAATTTCAAAAAAAAAATAAACTAGTAATATTTAAAGATATTTTATCTTTACTAAATAAAATACAGAAAATTAAAACTAATAAGATTAAAAATTTTAATAATAAAATTTATAAAATCCCAATTTATTCTAAAACAATCCTTTTGAAAGAAACAGAACTTTTTCTAAAATGGTATGTGCCAAAAGTTATTAAAAAAGAAAAAGTATTAAATATAGAAAAAATTTTAAAAAAAGAAGTCATAAAATTATTATCAAAATTAAAATTAAAAAATAACACCTTTGTTCATAGAGATTTTCATGTGTCAAATTTAATAAAATCTAATAAAAAAATTGGGGTTTTAGATAGTCAAGATGCGCTTATTGGAAACAGAGCTTATGACTTAGCTTCTTTAGTAGATGATGTTAGATTAAAAACATCAACTAAATTTAAAAAATCAATATATAATTATTATTTAAAACTTAATCAAAATGCATTTGATATAAAAAAATTTCAAAATGATTTTGATATTTTATCAGTTTTGAGAAATTTAAAGATTATAGGAATTTTTACTAGACTAGCTATAAGAGATAAAAAAAAGAAGTATTTAAAATTAATACCATATGCATGGAAATTGATAGAATTAAGAATGGAGAATAATTCATCTTTTTTAAACTTAAAAAAATGTCTAGATGATAATTTTAGTATAAAATTAAGAAAAAAATGAAAATTAAAACTGCTTTTATTTTGTGTGCTGGATATGGGAAAAGACTGAATCCGCTTACTTTGGAAAATCCCAAACCATTAATTAAACTGAATAATCAAACTTTACTTGAAAATACTATTAATATTGCTGAAAAATTAAACATTGAAAATATAAAAATAAATACATTTTATTTAGAAGATAAAATAAAAAATTTTTTAAGTAAAAAAAGTTTTAATATTAAAATTGATTTAATAAGTGATGGAGATAATATTCTTGATACTGGTGGTGGTATATATAATTTAATAAAATCGTCGGCAGATCAAGAAAATTTTATAGTTTTTAATCCTGATACCGTTTGGAATTTAGAATATATTAATTTTATTGAAAAAATGGAAGATTATTATTTTGAACAAGAATTAAATAATATTTTGTTAGTAGTAAAAAAAAAATTCAGTTTTGATAAGAGTCTAAATGGTGATTTTTGCATGGAAAAAAATCTATTAACTAAACAACATAATAATGATTATATTTTCACTGGATGCCAAATAATAAATAGAAAAAACTTTAATTATGTTAAAGATACTAAATTCTCAATTCTAGATATATGGAAAGAAATGATGCAAAAAAATAAATTATTTGGCTTTGAGAGTAAATGTGAATTTTTTCATGTAACAAACTTAAAAATTTATAATCAATTATTAAAAAGCAATTAAGTCGTTTGCTCTAGTTTGATCTAAATACTTACATTCAGTTATTTTATTGTTGATACTGAATTTTATTAAAAGTGGATTCCCGGTTGGAATTTCCAAAGAAGTAATTTTCTTTTCATTTAGTTTGAATAAGTACTTACATAATGACCTTATTGAATTCCCATGAGCGGTAATAAGAATATTTTTATCGTTAATTAATTTGTCTTTTATATTTTTTTTAAAATATGGAATTACTCTATTGAATGTATCTTCCAATGACTCTGTATCTGGAACAAGGTCTTTAGGAACATCTTTGTAAACTTTAATATTAATAGGATGATATGGATTATTTTTACTTAAAGGATTAGGCTTTATACTCCAAGATCTTCTAAATTCTTGAATCTTTTTTTCCCCAAGTTTCTTTTTCATTTCATCTTTATTTAATCCAGTAAGAGATCCGTAATGTCTCTCATTAAGCTGCCAAGCTTTTGTAAAATTATTTTTAATTCTCATAGTATTTAGAATTAATTTTAATGTATTTATCGCTCTTATCTGATAAGAAGTGAAAAAATAATCAAATCTTAAGTTTTTTTCTTTTAATAGTTCTCCAGCTTTACATGCCTCTAATTTACCCTTTGCAGTTAAATCTACATCAACCCAACCAGTAAATCTTTTTTCAAGATTCCACTCACTTTGGCCATGTCTTACTAAAATTAAATGACTCATGAATAAAATTTATTTATAAGATAATTTTATATATGACAAAATTAGTTTTTCATATTTTAAATATAATTTTTATTATATTCTATCTTTTTCCAGGAAGTATTTCAGGGTTTTTAATCTATAAAAATTTACAAAAACAGCCACAAATTTTACCAGATTTTATTTTTTCATCTAATCACGTAATAGCATTAGCTTTATTGTCTTTTTTTGGCTTTGTTGTTTACTCTAATATTTATAAGAAGTTAATAATATATTTTTTATTCATTTCCATAATTTTTGAATTTTTTCATATGTTTATACCAAATAGAAGTTTTCAATTTGCGGACTTATTTGGTAATATAATTGGTGTTTTTATTGCTATAGGATTATTTTATATTTTTAAAAAAAAATTATGAATACTTTTGAAGATAGAAAAAAAAGTTTTGAAAAAAAATTTGCCCATGATGAAGAAAAACTATTTAAGATTTCAGCAAAGAGAAATAAATATTTAGCAGAATGGGTATCCACAATTTTGAAATATACAATCGTGGAACAAGAAAAGTATTTACAAGATATTATTAAAGCTGATTTCCAAGAAGTGGGCGATGAGGATGTTTTTAAAAAAATTAAAAGAGATTTAGAATTATGTAATATTTCTGATCAAGAGATAAGAAATAAAATGAAAGAGCTTAATGATAAGGCAAAATCCGAATTTCAATAAATATTCATTTTTCTTATTTCTTTTAATTTTAACCTCTTGTTCATCCATACCTAAAAATACTGCCGATAGCTGTTTAATATTTACTGAGAGATATTTGTGGTACAAGCATGCAAAAAAAACTGAGAGAAAATGGGGGACTCCAATATATATTCAGCTGGCAATTATAAAAATGGAATCTGACTTCGATTGGTTAGCAAAACCTAAAAGAAAAAAAATATTTAAGATTATACCCTACAAAAGGCCATCAAGTTCATTTGGTTACTCACAAGCTGTAAAGGGGACATGGAAACAATATAAAAATGAAACTGGTAATTCATTTGCTCGAAGAACAAGATTTAAAGACAGCGTTGATTTTATAGGGTGGTATACTACTAAAACTGAAAAAATTTTAAAAATTTCTAAAGGAGATGCTTTTAAACAGTATATTGCTTATCATGAAGGGTGGGGAAACTATAAAAATTATAAAAATAATCCAAAAGTAATTGAATTGGCAAAAAAAGTAAAAAAACAATCCGATAAGTATAAATATCAGCTTGATAAATGTAGTTCAAAATTAAATAGAAAAAAATATATATTATTTTAATTTAATTCTTTTTTAAGTCGAATATCTATCTCATCAATTCGTTTAGTATTTTTTGCAAGTGCAAGATACATTGTAGGAGTTACATATAATGTAAAGAAAGTTGAAATTATCATTCCTCCAAATATTGTAGAACCTATTGCGAGTCTAGAACCTTCACCTGCTCCTGGGCCTATATTTCCAATTATAAGTGGCAACATAGCAATCATAGTGCTCAAAGATGTCATAATAATAGGTCTAAACCTTAAGTCACACGCCTCTTTTATGGAATTTTCAATATTTTTTCCGGCAAGTCTTAATTGATTAGCATAATCGACAATTAAAATACTATTTTTTGTAGAAATACCAATTAAAATTACCAAAGCAATTTGTGAAAAAATATTTATTGAACTATTTAAAAATAATATAAAAATTAAACCACCAAAAACAGCTAGTGGAACCGTTAAAATAATTATGAAAGGATGGATAAATGAATTAAACGTTGCTGCCATAACTAGATAGGCAGTTAATAAAGCTAAGACAAATATAATATATAACTCGTTAGTTGTTTCTTTTAATTCTTCAGATTTCCCTTTCCAAGCAATTTGTTTTTCGGGGTCAATTTTGGTCATGCTATCCTCTAAAAACTTTATGGCTTTATCTAAGGTATAATTTTCTGAAATATTTGCTGAGATTGTAACAGCTCTTTGTCTATTGTATCTAGATAGTTTGTTTGCAGCACCCTCTTCTTCAAAGCTTACTAGGTTTGCCAAAGAAATTAGTTTGTTATTATTTTCTGATCTAACAAAAATTTTACTTAAACCTTCTTTACTTTTTCTATCATCAAAATATTGTTGTAAAATAATTGGATACTCTTTTCCTAATTTGTTAAATTTGGTAACAGTTTTTCCTCCATATAAAGTTTCAAGTGTTTGTCCTATTGACTGAGTAGATATACCTAAATCTTTTGCTTTATTTTTATTAACTACTAACTTTATCTCTGGTTTCTTTCTAGTATAGTCAGATTCTATTCTAGATAAATTTTTATTTTCTCTTAATATTTTAATTAATTCGTCTTGAGTTTTTTCTAAATCTTCGTATGTGCTTCCTAATATAACCATTTGAACTGGTTTATTATAGTTTGAAACTCTTATAGACTGTGGAGATATTGGAAAAGCAACTGTTTGAGGTACTGTCACAATTTTTCCAATTGCTTTTCGCATAACCGTTTGAGACCCTTCATTTCGATTTTCCCACCTATTTAAAAGTGCGATAATTAAAAAGCTATTTTCTGAACCAAATCCAGGAACGATCATTAAAAATTTGTTATAAGGGCTATCTTCTTTCTTTAATAAAGGTATTAATCTTTTTTCTACATCTTCAGCTCTTTGTTGAGTATATTTAAAAGAGCTTCCTTCATCTGTTAGACCAATTACCAAATATGCACCTCTATCTTCCATAGGAAGCAGTTCTTTCTTAGAAAAATTATATAAAAGGCCTGATGCAATAACTATTGATATGATAAATATTGATATTATCTTTATTTTGTCTAGCCAAAATTTTAATGTATCTTTATAGAAATCTAAAAAACTTTGAAAGAATTTATCAAATTTTATATTTACAAAATTTTTCTTTTCCTTTTTATTTAAAAATTTACTTCCAAGCATAGGAGATAAAGTTAATGCAACAAACGATGAAACCACTATTGCAAAAGTTAGAGCAATTGCAGTTTCTCTAAACAGAGTTCCTGAAATTCCCTCTATAAAAATTAAGGGCAGAAAAACCGCTATCAATATTAGTGTAGTTGCTATAATTGCAAATGTTATTTGTTTTGATCCTCTGTATGATGCAACCAATGGAGTTTCACCTTTTTCTATTCTTCTATAAATTGCATCAGTCATTATTACAGAATCATCAGTAATTATGCCTATTGCTAGAATAAAGCTTAATAAAACAAATATATTTATTGATAAATCGAATAAATAAAGACCTAAAAAAGTTGCAACAAGACTTACAGGAAGAGCGATAGCTGGAACAATAACAGCTTTAAGATTACCTAAAAACAAATAAATTATAAGAACAACCAATATGAATGCTATTAATAAAGTTTTATAGACTTCATTAATTGCAGCACCTATATAGTTTGCCCTATTAAAAGCAATTTCTATTTTAAGACCATCTGGTAATGTTTTTCTTATCTCTTTAACTTTTTTTTTAATTTCTTTTGAAAGTTCTACTGTTGATGCTCCACTTCTAGCGTAAATTCCAATTCCAACAGTTTTTAAATTAAGTGCATTTTTACTTTGTGATCTAAATAGTGCTTTTTCAGACACTGGTCCAAACTCTATATTTGAAATATCGCCTAGTCTTACCAAATTATTTTTATCTTTTTTGATAGGTAATTCTTTTAATTGATCTAAATCACTATATGACTTATCTAGATTAATTGTTAAATCTATATTATTTGACTCCAAGGTACCTGCTGGTAAACTTACATTCTCATTTCTCAAAGCATTTTCAACCTCTTGTATAGTTAGATTATTTGCAGCTAGTCTAATTGGATTTATCCAAACTCTAACACTCAGGTCTCTAAGTCCGCCAGTTCTGATTCTTCCAACGTTTTTTATACTGGAAAATTGATCAACTAAATATCTTTCAGCATAATCACCTAGCTCTAAGTCGGTCCATGTTGGAGAAGATAATGCAATCCACATAGTTGTAGTAAAACCTGCGGCCTGTTTTAATATTTGAGGTGGGTCAGCTTCAGAAGGCAGGTTGTCGACTATCCTAGCTACTCTTTCTCTAATATCGTTTGCAGCATTATCCAAGTCTATTTCAGTATCAAATTCTACATTGATAGTACTCTTTCCGTTTTCTGATTTTGAGTCGATGTTTTTTACTCCTTCTGCACCACCAATTACATCTTCAATAACTTGTGTTACTTCTTCATCTACAATTGGCGCAGAAGCCGATTTGTATTCAACTTTAATTTGAACCACTGGAGGCTGGATACCAGAAGGCAATTCTCTTACTGGCAATTTCCAAAAAACAAATAATCCAAAAACTATGAGAATAAGAGACATTACCCATGATACTACCGGTCTTTTAATACTTATTTCTGTCAAATACATTTATTTATTTATTGGCTTTATTTTGCCCTTAGGATTTATTTTTTTTAGTCCTTCAGCTGCAATTATATTGTATTCCTCCAGACCTTCTAAAACTTCAACATAACCTTCACTTCTATTGCCTATTTCTATTTCAACTTTATTTACTGAGTTATCATCTAAAATTTTATAAACATAAGCTTTATTTCCCTCTAACATTACACTTGTATCAGGTATCCCAAGTTTTTTTCTTGAATTGAATTTAACTGTAACTTCTAATAATGAGCCAGGGATAAGTTCAAAACTTTTGTTTTCAATTTTTATTCTTGTCAAAATGCTTCTTGTTTCTGCGTTTATCCTACTAGATACTCCATCAACATATCCGTTATAAATTTTATTTTTGTTTCCTGAAAACTTAGCTTCAATTGGAAGACCTTTTTTTAATACTGATGCGAAAGTTTCTGGTATTTTAAGATCCGAATAAATTATTGAGCTATCGTCCAAGGTTATTATAATAGAATTATCTGATCCCAAAGTATCTTCGGTAAGACCCCTGTATCCAAGTATTCCACTAAATGGCGCTATAATATTCCTATCTTTTAAATTTATAATAGTTTCACCTTTTTTGATGTAATTTTTAAGTTCTAGCTCAGCATTTAACTCATTTTTCTTAATTCTAAAACTTTCAGTTTTTTTTGAAATAGCTGTACCAAAACTTTCTATTTTTTCAGAAAAATTTCTATTTATAACTTCAGCGACTATTATACCTGGTGGAGGTCTTTTACTAAATTTTTTTGCGAAATGCGAACCTATCATCATCCTTGCAATAATTACTCCAGATATTATCACAAAGAATATAAGTATTATTGACGTAACTTTTGTTGATCTTTTCATTTGTATTTATTTTATCATACCATACTCAGCCCAAGATCCATCATATATGGTTGGTAAATATCTATCATTAATTAAAGAATAAGCTAGACTTAAAACTGTAGCTGTAATTCCTGAACCACACGAAAATACAACATTATTTTCATTTTTTATTCCTACATTTTGAAATTTTTTTTTTAAAATATTATTATCAAGAAATGTTTTATCTGTTTTATTTATCACTTCCATGAAAGGCATACAAATTGAATCTTGTATTGATCCACTTCTTAATCCTGGACGTGGTTCTTTTTCTTTTCCTAAAAAACGATTTTTACTTCTTGCATCTATAACTTTAAATTTTTTTTTAATTATATTTTCATCTATTTCATCCTTTGATTTGACTAAATAGTTTTTTTTAAATGATATATAATTTGTTTTAATTGGCTGTTTAATGCTATCTGTGATTTTTCTATTCTCATTAGTCCATTTATAAAAACCACCATTTAAAACTGAGACCAAATCTGGCTTGTGGCCAAAAAATATAAATGTATACCAGCACCTACAAGAGCTTATAACATCTGAATTATCATAAATAATAATTTTATCTGAGTTAGAAATTCCTAGGCTAGAGACAGTTCTTTCCCATTGTTCTTTATTTGGTAACATATGTGGGATTTTAGTTTGATGATTAGAATTATTATCGATGTCAAAAAAAACTGAATTATTAATGTGTGCTTTTTTAAACTCCTCAAAGCCATTTCTATTTACATTTGGCATATGCCAACTTGCATCAATAATTTTTACTTTTGAATGATTTTTTTCTAACCATTCTGTAGAAACTAAAGACATTATAGATTTCTTTTTTGGAAATATTTTTGATGATATTCTTCTGCTTTACAATAATTATTTAATTTTGAAATATTTGTAATTATTTTTCCATCAAATTTTTTATTTAACTCTAGTTTTAAGTTTTCAGCAATTTTTTTTTGTTCCTCGCTCGTATAAAAAATTTCGCTCCTATATTGCGTTCCTATATCAGGTCCTTGCCTATTAAGTGTGGTTGGATCATGAATATCGAAAAAAAAATTTAAAATTTTTTCAAATGAGATAATTTTTTCATCAAATTCAATTTTTACAACCTCTGCATGATTGGTTGTTCCACTACAAACATCTTCATAAGTTGTTGATTTTGAATTACCTCCACAATAACCTACTTCAGTTGTCACAACTCCCCCCAACTTAGAGAATTTTTCTTCAGGTCCCCAAAAACATCCTAATGCTAATATAGCTATTTCCATTGATTATTATTTTAAATTATCTAAAAGTTATTCGTATGTTGTCTAAAAATCAATTGGGCTTTTTGTACATGTTTCTTTCAGTATGTGCGTTCTCAATAATGGATATAATTGTAAAATGGTCAGAAAATTACCCGTTGGGAGAAGTTTTATTTTTTAGAGGTTTTTTTGGATTAATATTTTATTTTTTGATAATGCCCAAAGGGAGAATTAAAAATTTTTATTATACAAAAAGAGCTGGATTACATTTTTTAAGATGTTTTTTTGGATTGATAGCACTTTTAGCAATATTTACTGCATTAAGAAATCTACCTCTAGCTACTGTCGTTAGCATTTCTTTTGCTGCTCCAATTTTTACAACTATTTTTTCTATTTTCTTCTTAGGAGAAAAAGTAGGTTTTTTTAGATGGCTTGCAGTTTTTGTTGGCTTTATTGGTATTATTATAATTACAGAGCCAGGATTTAGTTCATTGAATATATTTTACATTTATCCAATTATCTTTTGTCTTGGGCTGTCTTACGTTGCTATAGCGATAAGACAATTATCGACTACAGAACCAGTTTGGTTAATTTCATTAAATTTCTCTGCAGCAATAACTTTAGCAGGTTTATTTACGATTCCTTTTGGGTGGATAATGCCTGGAATAAAAGATTTATTTTTATTATCTTTAATAGGCATTTTCGGAGGTGTTGCGAATTTGTGGTTAAGTCAATCATATAAATTTTCAGAAGTTTCGTTAGTAACACCTTTAAAATATTTAGGATTAGTTTTTGCAATATTTTTTGGTTTTATAATATGGAATGAAATACCAACTTTTAAAACGGTTTTTGGAGCGCTTTTAGTAATAGCTTCATCTATTATTATATTTAGAAGAGAGATAATTTTAAAAAAACAACTATCTATTCCTCGTAATGACTAAACCTCCTAAATATTGGAATAAAGCAAAAATATATTTATCTAAAAAAGATAGGGTAATGAAAATCTTAACAAAAAAATATAAAGATAAAACTTTAATTACAAGAAAGGATATATTTTTTTCACTTTGCAAAAGTATTATTGGACAACAAATTAGTGTTGCTGCTGCTGACTCTGTATTTAAGAAATTTAATAAACTTTGTAGAAATAAAATTAGACCAATTACTATTCAAAAAATTAGTTTACAAAAGTTAAGAAAATGTGGTCTAAGTAGACAAAAGGCAAAAGGAATTAAGGAACTATCATCAAAGTTTTTAAGCAAATCTTTCAATCCAAATTTAATTAAAAATATGAGTGATGAAGAAGCAATTATATATCTATCTAGTTTGAGACAAATTGGAAGATGGTCTGCTGAAATGATATTAATTTTTACTTTTAATAGACCAGATGTTTGGCCTACCCAAGATATAGGTTTATTAAGAGCAATATCAAATAATTATAAAAAAAAATATTTTCCACCTAAAAGTTTTCTATATAAACTAAAAAAAAAGTTTTCACCTTATTGCTCAGTAGCCACTTGGTATTTATGGAGATCTATTGATAATGAACCAATACAGTATTAAAAATAAAATTTATTTTTCAATCCAGTTTTCAAGCTTATCTTTATTTTCTGAAATATATTTTGGTAAGATATTAATATTTACTTTGCTTAATTTATTTCCACCTCCAAATTGATTAAGCCTTTGGTCTATTTTTAAATTATATATAGTTTCTTTTTGTTTAATCAATTTTTTTATTTTTTTTACTCCTATAGGATTTAGTTCATATTCCCTGTGATGAAGATAAGATTTTAATTTTTTTTCGATCTCTTCAGGTGTTTTTAAATAAGAAAAGTGCCAACCTCCATCATCTATAAACTTTATACTTCTATACTTGCTCTTTGAAAAAAAAGTATCTAAACGCCACCATGGATATGATCTATCCTTAATATTTCTAAGCCATTGTGGAGAAAGTAAATTCTTCATTCTACAAGCTTTAGTTCCAACCCATGTAAAGTTTTCGATTTTTAAATTAAATTTGTAATACATCATCTCTTGCTTAAAAAAAATAAACTGATTTTTAATATTTTTAAAATCAATATTTTTCAAATTTGGTAATTCATCCACATCAGAAATTATAATCCAATCATTATCATTAGCCTCTGATAAGCAATTTTTAATATAGTTCCTTTGAAAGTTTTCTCTTTTTACAGCATTTAAAATATATTTAGCACTAGTATCTGGACTCTTGTCGTCAAACTTAACTTCATCTATGTCCTTTGGTTGTTCATCTATTAAAATATATTCAATTTTATCGTCAAATTTTTTAAATTTTTCTCTTTTAAAGTTGGGTTTTTTTTTTTCACCTTTGTGATCATAATTAGATTCAACTATTATAAATTTATCTACAAATTTATTAAGATAATTCAACCTAAGATCTAGTAACAATTCTTCATCAAAATACATGAAGCAATCAAATATTTTCATAAATTTATATTATTTTAAATAATTTTAATTATGATAGCAAAATTAATATGAGCAATAAATTAATTATTAGTTTTGACGAATATTTAGATACAGTAGAAAAATTGGCTACAATAATCCATAAAAATTACAAGCCAACTGTTTTAGTTGGAATAATGCGCGGTGCGGCACCGATTATAGATATACTTTCAAGACTTCTAAAACTTCCAACAGCGTATATTGTGATTCAAAGTTATTCAGGAAAAGGCATGGAAGATAAACAAGGGAAGCTAATGTTTGCTCGTGAGATTAGCTCATTAGCAGTTGCAAAAGATTTTAGCAAAGTATTACTCGTCGATGATTTGTCTGACACTGGACTGACTTTAAATAAAAGTATTGAATGGTTAAAAAACTATAATCCTATAAAAGATAATATTAATGAGATTAAAACAGCTTGTCTTTGGAAAAAAAAATCATCTATTTTTAAACCTGACTTTTGTCCAGTTTTGTTGAGCTCAGATCCTTGGATTGTACAACCAACTGAGCATTATGAGGAAATTGATATAGACGAAATAGTATCTAAACATAAAAAGGGCTAGAATTAATCTAGCCCTTTTAAAAATTGAAATTAAGCAACAGTAAAGCTTATAACACTTAACACTGCTATAACCCATATAGCAGGTGAAGTTTTAGACGCTTTTCCAGTAAATATTTTTATTAGTGCGTAAGAAACAAATGCGAGAGCAATACCATTACTAATACTATATGTTAATGGCATCGTTATCATAGCAACAATAGCTGGCGCAGACTCTGAAATATCTTCCCATTCTATATCAGTTATATTTCTTACGAATAAAACTGCAACATAAAGAAGAGCAGCTCCATCAATCTCTTTTGGTAAACTTGTAGCCAAAGGAGAAAAAAATAAACAGGATAAAAATAAAATACCAATAACTAATGAGGTCATACCTGTTCTTCCACCCGCTTTTACTCCAGCCCCAGACTCTACATAACTTGTTACTGTAGTTGTGCCCATTAATGCTCCAGCAACAGTTCCCACGCTGTCAGACAACATTGCTTTGTTTATATCCTGTACTTTTCCTTTGCTATCAACTTTTCCTGCAACATTTGCTACCGATGTTAAAGTACCTGCTGTATCAAAAAAATCTATAAACAATAAAGTAAATATAACAGTAGACATTCCTGCTGTCATCGCAGCCGTTAAATCAAAATCAAAAAGATAGGTCATTGGCGGGGGAGAACTAACAACACCATTAAATTTTGCTAATCCACTGACCCAGGCAATAATACTAAAAATAATAATACCAATAATGATATTTCCTTTAATTTTTAATTTCTCAAGTACAACCATTGAAACAAAAGCTAGGCATCCAAGTAAAACTAAAGGATTTTTAATATCACCTAAAGTTACTAGTGTAACCGGATGATCACCAACTACCCCCATTATTTCCAAACCAATAATTGCCAAAAATAATCCTATACCAGCGCCAATACCTAATTTTAAACTTTTAGGAATTGAATTTATTAACCATGCTCTAATTGGAGTTAAAGAAATTATTAGAAATAATATACCTGCAACTAACACTGCTCCAAGCGCTGCCTGAGGTGTATAGCCCATCCCGGCAACAACCCCGAATGCTACAAATGCGTTTATACCCATTCCCGGAGCTAACCCTATTGGCCAAGTCTTTCCGTAAAAGGCCATTATAAAGCATGCAATTGCTGTTGCGAGAATTGTAGCAGTAAACACTGCTCCAAAGTCAAAAAAACCTTTCTCAGGTCCTGCAAATTCTCCAGATAATATAAATGGATTTAAGAACATTATATAAGCCATCGTCAAGAAAGTAGTTATTCCTGCTATTACCTCTGTTTTAAAATCCGTTTTGTATTTTTTATAATTAAAATATTTTTCTAACATTTTTCCTCCCAAAATTTTTTTTTATAAGATATTTGATTCTTAAAAAAATTACTCATTAAATTCAAAGTTTATTAACATTTTACAACTTATAAGTTTATATTTAAGTAATTTTAAACCTGATATCTTGATGATTATGAAAAAATATATTCTATTTATCTTTGGGGCTATAATATTTATTTTTCTTTCAAACTGTCAAAGCATAAAAGATAAAACTGATGAGATTGTAAAAGAAGAGAACAAAAAATTAAGTCAATTTATTGGGCAACCAGTTTCAGAGCTAAAGATCGTGATGGGAAGACCAACAAGAGAATCTAAAAGTGAGACAGGTGCAAAATTATTGATATTTAAAACAAAAAAATACGGGATTCCGTGTGAGAGAAAGTTTGAAATAAACAATAATGATATGGTAATTGGATTTCAGTCCAAAGGATGTTTTTAGATACTTGCGGGGACTATGTCCCCACAAGCAAGGTTTACTTATTTAATTTCTATAAGTTTTTTCTTTTTATATTCGGGCACTATTCTTTCACAGGCTATTGTCAAAAGACCATCTTTTAGTTCAGCACCACCCACCTTTACATCATCTGCAATTGTGAATGATCTCGCAAATTGTCTTTGAGAAATGCCTTTATGAATAATTTCACCGTCTTCATTTTTATTATCTGATTTATTAATATGCTTTGTTCTAACAGTTAATAAATTGTCTTCAAACTCGACCTCAACATCTTTTTTATTAAAACCAGCAAGAGCAACTTCGATAGAATATTTATCTTTTCCAGTTTTTCTAATGTTGTATGGTGGATAGTTTGATTGCATAGTTAGCCCTCCGTTACCCAACATATTTTCAAATTGATCAAACATATCGTCAAAACCAATTGAAAACGGTCTTAGAGAGTTAAATATTGATAGATCCTTACTTGTCATATTATCCTCCTTTGTTAGCAAGGTTATTTACAAGCCCCATTAGGCGACTTGCTTACTTTAAA
>MDSZ01164424.1_pt1 | contig 15069 bp, 16 predicted proteins | sample 811201 | NCBI WGS metagenome assembly MDSZ01 (sample SAMN05326647, study PRJNA326480) | marine metagenome | isolation source: seawater | place: Indian Ocean: North | collected 2010
CCAATCAAAAAGCCTACGGCAACATATGCGCCAAGTGTAAAAAATAAAATTACAGCTACTATAATCCCTACAACAGTAATAGTGCTATACTGCCTATTTAAATAAGCAGCTGCGCCTTCTTGAATTGCACTTGCAATTTCTTGCATTTTGTCTGAACCTGCATCAGATGAGATAATACGTTGACTAGCCCAAAATCCATAAATAAGTGCACATACGCCACATGCGATAGTTAATGTTAAAACGGTCATAAAATTTATTCCAATCTATGTTAATAATTAATATATTTTGAAAAGCAATATTGCTTTAAGCTGTATACAATACCTTTATTTAAGGTGCAAGTTTGTAAATAAATCTAAAAATATTTATTTAATTCATAATTCAATTAATTTTTATGGTTTTTTGAGAGAGCATCCAAAGAATAATTTATAAAACCTGATTCACCTCCCAATTGATAAGCCATCTCTACATATTCAGAAATAATGACTTTTTTAGAGGTTTTTTTCATAATTTTAATCTCAATTAAACCAATGTATAAAATTGCTCTATCTATAATGCTCATTCTTCCAAGATCCCAATCATTCTTTACGATTGAGTTTATTTCCTTTTCAAGCTGTTTATCATTTTTTAAAAACTCATCAATTAAATTTTGAAAATATTCTCTATCAAAATTATTTATATAAAACAAATCATTCAAATCAGATTCAAAGCTGAGAGTATACTTTGCAATTATATCTTCAATATTTTCATCTAATAAAAAATAATTATATAAAACTTGAATGGCAACTAGTCTGGATGCCGATCTAGCTCTTTTATCTTCAGAAATAAATTTCTGATTTTTTATTTTTTTTTTAATATTAGAGATAGTTTTGAAACTTTCAGTGGTTATTAAGATTAAAAAGTTGAATACATGCTTTTGCAGCATGACCTCCAAAATCTTTTTTACTTTTATCAGCTCTATTTAATGCTTGTTCCTCATTATCAACTGTTAAAACGCCATTGCCAATGGGAATGGACAAACTTAAGGATAAATCCATCAATGCTCTGGCCGTTTCCCTAGCCACGATATTAAAATGAAATGTTTCGCCTCGGATTATACATCCCAAAGCTATAAAACCTGCATATTTATTTTTTTTCGCAAACATAGAAATTCCAATTGGAATTTCAAGTGATCCAATAACATCTTTAATTTCATGTTTATATCCGTTTTTATTTAGTTCGGAAATTGCCCCATCCAATAACATATTTGAAATATCTTCATAATATTTTGATTGAACGATTAAAAAAGGTTTTTCCATGAATTTACTAACTAATAACTGGCTATTTCATTAACTCTAGTTTTCTATTAATATATCTTGATAAAATGTCAATTTCGATATTAAATTTATCACCTACTGCTTTATCAGACAGGTTTGTGTTTTGCCATGTATGATTGATAATATTAACTGAGAATTTATTTTTTTTACAATCATTTACAGTTAAACTAATTCCATCAATAGCTACTGAGCCTTTTTTAGCTATAAGCTTTATAAACTTTTCTTTTACCTCAAACCATAATTCAAAAGAACCATCAACAGGTTCCATCTGAATTAAATCAGCTGTTCCGTCAACATGTCCAGTTAAAAAATGTCCTCCTAATTCATCACCAACTTTTAAAGATTTTTCTAAATTGATTTTATCTCCATTTTTCAAATTCTTGAAATTTGAAATTTTTAATGTCTCTTGGCTTAAATTCACTTCAAACCAATCATCACCTGTTTTAATTACGGTCAAACATATTCCACTACAACAAATTGAAGAACCTAGTTTTATATTACTAGCATTTGTGAAACCCTTTATTCGGTATATATAATCTTGATTATTTTCAACACTTTTTTCTAAAAGAATTCCTATGTCAGTTATGATACCTGTAAACATTAATTCTGATAACTCAATTTATTTGTTAATATCCCAAAACTCTATCACGTCCTCTTTAATCACAAAACTTTCTTTTAAAATAAAATTTTTCGAGTGAGTGATTTTATTTAAGTTTTGATTTTCCAAAAAAGAAATAGCGTCAGAGCCGAACAATTTACCCGATCTGCATAAAATTATTCTATCTACCAGGTCAGCATTTATAAAACTTGTGATAATCTTTGGTCCAGATTCAATCAATAAATTGTTAATTTCTAAGTTAGACAAAAATTCAATAAACTTAGATAAATTTACTTGATTATTTATTTCTGTATCTAAAACTTCAAAATTTATTTTCTGTTTAGCAAGGTTTTTTGCATTATTTTTATTATAATTTTTGGTAGTAATTAATGTCAGATTCTTTGTATTTTTATAAAGATTAAATCTAGAATTAAAATTTAATTTGCTGTCTAAAACAAAAATTTTTGGTGATAAATTTTCCATGCCTTTAATTCTGCAATTTAATCTCGGATTATCTTTTATAACTGTCCCAATTCCAGTTACAATTGCATCATTCCTCAATCTTAAGTGGTGAACAAATCTTCTGGTATGTTCATTGGTAATCCATTTACTATTTCCATTAGATAATGAAATTTTACCATCCATTGATGAAGCTATTTTAACAACTACAAAAGGTTTGTTATTTTCTATGCGGCTTCTAAAACCTAAAATCAATTTTTCTGCTTCATCTTTAAGGCATCCTATAGAAACTTCTATACCTTTTCTCTTTAAGGCAGTAATTCCTGATCCAAAATTTCTCTTATCAGGATCAAGACATCCTACAACAACTCTTCTAATGGAGTGTGAAAGTATTTTTTCTATACATGGTGGCGTTTGACCATAATGTGAACATGGTTCTAAGGTAACATACAAAGTGGCGCCTAAGGCCTTATCGCCAGCCAAATCTAGGGCTATTTTTTCAGCATGAGGCCTGCCACCATTTTGAGTTCTTGCAGCACTAATTAAAATATCATTTTTGACAATAGCACATCCAACACTTGGGTTTGGTCCTGTTAGGCCAACGCCATACTTGGCATAATTTATCGCAGTTTGCATCCAACGAAAGTCGCCAGGACTAAACTTATTTGAAATTTGAAGAGAGTTATTCAAAATTAATCTTTGTTATCTAATTCCTGACCCAAAAACTTCTGAAAATCTGACGCTTCAGAAAAGTTTCTATAAACCGAAGCAAACCTTACATATCCAATTTGATCTATTTGTCTTAAGGCATCCATTACTTGCTCCCCAATTAATGTAGAACTGACCTCTATTTCACCTTTAGATTCCAAATTTCTGACAATACCATTAATTGCACGTTCAACAACTTCATCTGAAATTTGCCTTTTTCTTAATGCTAAACGCATTGAATATTCAAGTTTATTTCTATCAAATGAAGATTTCTGCCCATCTCTTTTTATAACTACAAGCTCTCTTAACTGAACTCTTTCAAATGTTGTAACCCTTGCACCACATACGGTACATTGTCTTCTTCTTCTAATGGATGAATTATCATCAGCTGGTCTTGAATCTTTAACCTGAGTGTCTTCATTTCCGCAAAATGGGCAACGCATTTCATTCTCTATTTTTAGATTTTATTTTTTTTATCATAAATTTTCATAAATCGGAAATTTATTACAAAGGTTTTTAATTTTTTCTTTGGTTTCATTTTCTGTTGTTTCAACATTAGATACATTTTTTTCAAGAACGTCTAAAACATCACAAATTAAATTACCTATTAGATCAAATTCATTTGATCCAAAACCTCTACTTGTTCCAACTGGAGTCCCTAATCTAATACCAGATGTTACTGATGGTTTCTCAGGATCAAAAGGAATACCATTTTTATTACATGTAATTCCAGCTCTTTCCAGAGACTTTTCAACTATATCACCTGTCAAACCTTTCGGTCTTAAGTCTACTAATATTAAATGAGTGTCGGTGCCCCCACTAACAATATCTAAACCTCTAGAAATTAAAGTTTTTGATAATGAAGTTGCATTATTGATGACAGATTGAATGTAAGTTTTAAACTCAGGTTTTAAAGCCTCACCAAAACCAGCTACTTTTCCTGCTATTGCATGCATTAAAGGTCCACCCTGCAATCCAGGGAAAACCGCAGAATTTATTTTTTTTGATAATTCTTCATTATTGCTTAATATCATTCCACCTCTTCCGCATCGAAGGGTTTTATGTGTTGTAGATGTCACAACATCGGCATAATCCAAAGGATTAGGATGATTCCCAGCAGCAACCAATCCTGAAAAATGAGCCATATCAACCATTAGAAATGCTCCACATTTATCAGCAACTTCCCTGAACTTTTTAAAGTCTATTTGCCTTGGATACGCTGAACCACCTGCAATAATTAATTTTGGTGAAAATTTTTCAGCTTTAGACATGAGTTCATCAAAGTCAATTAATGCGTCATCTTTTTTAACGCCATATTGAACAGCCTTAAACCATTTGCCAGAAAGGTTGGGAGGGGCTCCATGAGTAAGATGACCCCCCGCTGCAAGAGACATCCCCATTATAACATCTCCAGGATTTAATAGAGACATAAAAACTGCTTGATTGGCTTGAGCACCTGAATGAGGCTGAATATTAGCAAATTGACAACCAAAAAGTTTCTTCAGACGATTAATACCTAAAGTTTCAAGTTGATCAATAAAATCACATCCTCCATAATATCTTTTCCCTGAATAGCCTTCTGCATATTTATTAGTTAATACACTTCCTTGAGCCTCAAGAACTGCTTGAGAAACAATATTTTCAGAAGCTATTAATTCAACTTGATCTTTTTGTCTAATAAGTTCTTCCTTAATAGAATTTGCCAATTCAGGATCTGATTCAACTAGTGAAGTTGTAAAAAAACCATCCATTTAAGTTACTCCAAAATTATTATTATAAATTAAAAAATAGTCGGATTATCAAGTTTATTAATTCTTTTATCATGTCTACCGCCCTCATATTCGGTATTAATAAATGTCTCAACACACCTTAAAGCCAAATCTGGATTTATTATCCTCCCTCCCAATACAATTATATTGGCATTATTATGCTGCCTAGCTAATTTAGTGGTATCAACATCATGACACAAAGCAGCTCTTATATGTTTAAACCTATTTGCTGCAATACTAATTCCTATTCCAGTACCACAAATAAGTATACCAAAGTTGATACTTTCACTTTTGAAAATTTGCGCCATTGAATAAGCATAATCTGGATAATCTACAGACTTGTCATTATTTACACCCAAATCAATAATTGAAAAGTTTTTCTTGTTTAAAAAATTTAAAATAATATTTTTTAAATTTAAACCCGCGTGATCATTAGCAATTGATATTTTCAAAACATCCTCTACAAAATTACAAAAAAAATTATTGTTTTATAAAAATTTTAAAAAATATTTAAGACTGTTTTATTAAACTTTTTGAAATCATTCAAATTGAAATTATTTTAAGAGAAATAATATAATACAAAACAATCCACAAAAACATAGATATTATTGTCGCAAAAATAAATTTTCGAACAATATATGGATTTTCTGGTGCGCTCATGGAATGACCCAAAACTGTTTTATGAGGAGGATTGGCCTTTATTGGTAATATCATAAATAATACCCACCACCACAATAAAACATAAACAACTATGCCAGTAAATACACCCATAAATTAACTCTAATTTCGAATAATGTGAACATTAATAACTGGACGCCTATCCAATAAAACTCTTGTCACACTTCTTATAGAGTGAATAATAATTTCTTCAACTTTAAAATCCTCTTTTTGTTGTTGAATAGACAATGATTCTATGTTTTCAATAATCTCTTCTTGAACTTCATTGAACCAGTCTATCTCACTACCATCTTCAAAAAGACCATTTTGAGTTATTCTTATAGGTAAAATTAAATCATCATTTTTATCAAAAATAATTACCGAAGAAACATGACCGTTCCATAACATTTTTTTTCTCAAAGTAAAAATACTTGAATCTGAATTTATAATCTGATTACCATCTGGAATTAATGACGCTGTTTTAATTTGACCTATAATCCCAGGGTTGTTTCCAGATAATTTAACCACAGAACCGTTTTCAGGTTCAATGGTTAAAGAAACTCCACAACTTTTCGCTATCTTTGAATGAGATGAAATATGTCGAGATGTTCCATGAACCGGAACAGAAATTTGAGGTTTAAGATAATCATACATATCTTTTAAATCTTCTATAGAGGGATGTCCTGATACATGAACTTTAGCATCTTCATCAGTAATCACTTTAACATCTTTTCTCAAAAACGAATCTTGAACACGTTCTATAGCTAATTCATTGCCTGGAATTTTACTACTTGAAAATATAACCGTATCCATTGGTTTAACTCTTATTTGACCATGATCCCCATTAGCAATTCTTGTCAAAGAAGATCTAATCTCACCTTGAGAACCAGCAACAATAATAACTGAATCCATGTAATTATATTGTTGAATATCTTTAACAGAATAAATTTTAGGAAGTCCATTAAGATATCCCAGCTCGACGCCCACATCTACTACTCTTTGAATCGATCTGCCTACTAAAGATACCTTCTTATTACATTCTTGAGCAGACAAAATTATGGACTTTATCCTTGCTAAATTAGAAGAGAAACATGTTATAAAGACCCTTCCTTTTGCTTGTTTAATTTGATCTTTTATACCATCAAAGGCTACCTTTTCAGACTCTGTTTTACCTTTCATCATTGAATTTGTAGAGTCTCCTATCAAAGCCAACAAACCAGCGTTTCCTATTTCTTTAAGTTCATCAATGTTAACCTGCTCTCCTATCTGTGGACTGACATCAAACTTCCAATCACCTGTATGAAAGACATCTCCTTCCTTCGTAGAAATAATAAAAGAAAATGGATCTGGGATAGAATGAGTTAGTTTTAATGGTGTTATTTGAAAAGGTGCAATAGAAATTATTTCATTATGCTTAATTGTTTTTAGAATAACTTGGTTTAATATACCTGTTTCTTTTAATTTTTTTTTCAATAAAGCTATAGTAAAAGAACTTCCATATATAGGCACTTTTAATTCATTCCATAAATATTGAATTGCTCCCATATGGTCTTCATGACCATGTGTGAGAAAAATTCCTAATAAATTATCAACATTATTTTTTATAAACTCTATATCTGGAAGCAAAATATCAACGCCTGGCATTGTTTCATCGGCAAAACTAACACCTAAATCTACTAATATCCAACTACCTTTATAATGATATAAATTAGCGTTCATTCCTATTTCTGAAGAGCCCCCTAAAGGAAGAAAAATAAAATCTTTTTTATCAATTTTCATGAACTTACTTTCTAAATTTTATTGAGGTTATATATATGGATTAAACCTTTTATTGTTAAATTCTCATCAACTGATTCAATTACGATACAATGTTGTGAAAATAATGCAGCCAAGCCTCCAGTAGCCAAAACAAAAAAATTAATTTTTTGTTCCTCCATTATCCTTTTTACTATACCCTCAACCATAGAAATATAGCCCCAGTAAATCCCAGAAAACATTGATGATTTGGTATTTTTACCAATAATTGAAACATTTTTTTGTATAGGGTTAATTGATATTCTTGGAAGCCTGCTTGCGGCCATATATAGTGCTTCAATTGACAAATTAACACCAGGAGCAATAAGTCCCCCTTCATAACTCCCATTTTCACCAATGACATCAAAAGTTGTCGCCGTTCCAAAATCAATTACAATTGATGGGGTTTTATAAAATTTGTTTATCGCTACAGCATTAACCAACCTATCAGCTCCAGCTTCAGCAGGATTATCAATATTTACATCTATACCCAAATCAATAGATTTTTCACCTACAATCATAAGGGTTTTCTTAATATGTTTTTCACAAAATGATTTCAAAGAAAACATGGCTTCAGGCACGACAGACGCAATTACGCTATCTGTTATATCTGTAAAAGTTAATTTTTCAATTTCAAGTAACTTTAATAACCAAACAGCATATTCATCTGCTGTACGGTTAATATTAGTGTTTATCCTCCAAATATGATTAATTTGACTATTTGACGCAATCGCAAAAACAGTATTAGTATTACCACAATCAATCGCTAGCAACATACTTTTCAACCATTTCTAGAGGAATTACTGAACCAGAAGAAATTCTTATTTCTTTAAGTTCCTTTGTGCGTATGAGCATTTCTCCGTTATCTCCAATATCATCAAACACTCCATGTATTGAGTTATCCAACTTACTAGAAATTACTTCTTTCCCAATAAAGTCTGCATGTTTTTTCCATTCTTTTCTTATATATTCAAATCCATTTTTTAAAAGAATTTCTAACAATCTTTTAGTCTCTTTAATAATTTTTAAAGAAATATAATAAGGTTTTATTTCTTTCCCTGTTAAATCAAAAAGGTTCTGAGTAGGCCAATTATATTTCTCTTTACTAGGATTAAATTTTAAATTTAACCCTATACCAATAATAACAGAATTATTCGAAGAGGTTTCAATCAATATTCCGCCTATTTTCTTATGATTGATAAGAATATCGTTTGGCCATTTAAACTTAACATCGATTTTAGGATTTTTTAAAACTAAATTAATACTATTTTTAACAGCTATAGAAACTAAAAAACTAAGTTGTGATAAAGAACGCTTTTGAATATTTGGGTATATTAAAATAGAGAGATGGAGGTTTCCTTTTGGAGACTGCCATAAATTACCTAATCGACCTCTTCCTCTTGTTTGTTCCTTTACTAAAAATGAAGTCCACTCTGGTAATTTATTTACTGCCGCATTGACTGCTAAATCTGAGCTAGAAGAAGCTATTTCAGAAATAACGATTTTAGGTCTCATAAAACAAAAGAACTATTAACAAAAATATTCAAAAACCAACTCATAATTAAGCCAAAACCTAAAGTTAATAAAATCATCAAGAATAAAATAAAGTTCACAGTTTTATTTTCAAGTTGGTCTATTGGGGATTCAACATCTTCAAAATACATAATTTTTACTATTTTGAGATAATAAAATGCCCCAACAACACTAGTTAAAACTCCAATGATTGTTAAAGCAAGCAATCCGGATTTTACAGCAGCAGAGAAAACAAGCCATTTCCCAAAAAAACCTGCTAATGGAGGAATACCTGCCATTGAAAACATTAATATTAATAAAGACATTGATAAAAAAGGATGGGTTTTTGAAAAACCTTTTAGGTCATTGATTTCTTCAACAGGTTGATTGTCTCTTCTCATTGAGATTATAATAATAAAAGTACCTATACTCATAACAATATAAATAAACATATATGTTAGCACTGATGAAAGACCCTCTTCTATTCCTGAAGCAATTCCTACCAGTGCGTAACCCATATGGGCAATAGAGGAATACGCAATAAGCCGCTTGATATTTGTCTGCATTATTGCCGCAAATGATCCTAACATCATAGAAAGTATTGATAAAATAAAGATAATTTGTTGCCATGAAGAAATTGCATTTTCGAAAACTCCAAATGTTAATCTTATAAAAACTGTTATTGCTGCTATTTTAGGCACAATAGCAAAAATTGCAGTTACAGGAGTAGGCGATCCTTCATAAACGTCTGGTGTCCACATATGAAATGGTACTGCAGAAATTTTAAACGCTATACCAGAAATAATGAATATTAAGCCCATTAACATTAAGTTACTCATCTCTGTGTTAATAACGAGTGAAATAGAAGAAAAAGCAGTTGACCCTACTGCTCCATATATAAGGGACATGCCATAGAGTATAATTCCTGAGCTAAGGGCTCCAAGAATAAAATACTTTAATCCCGCTTCGCTACTTTTGGTATTATCTTTTCTAATTCCCGCAAGTATATATAAAGGTAAAGATTGAAGTTCTAATGACATGTATAAGCTAATTAAATCAGTCGCTGAAGTCATCAGCAACATACCTAAAACAGAAAACAAAAAAAGAATTGGTAGTTCAGGAATTGCTAAATTATCAATTTTTAAAGCTTTAAATCCTATCAATAAAGCCATAGAAGCGCCAAACAAGATTAATAATTTAGAGTACCTTGCCAGCCCATCAAATGTATATGCCTCTTGGAACAACCTTCCAGAGTCATTGTGAGTTATTAAAATAATAATCCCAGAAATGACAAAGGAGAACAAGCTAAGCCTGTAGGCTAAATTAAAGGTTTTTTCTTTATTTGCAAACACAGAAACTAAAATTATAATTAGCCCCATACAAGATAAGAAAATTTCACCTGAAATACTTGATATTTCCATTAAATGTTAACCTAAAATTTTTTCAATTCTACAATTTGAGTATTAATGTCAATGTTATTCGACGTTTTAGCAATTTGAACAATATTATTTACAGATTGATCCATCATCTTTAACAACGGATTAGCATACAGTCCTAAAAAGATAATAAAAAAAGTTAATGGTACAAATATTATTATCTCTCTCGCATTTAACTTTTTTAAAGACTGAACCTCAACATTAACTATAGTGCCAAACATAACCCTTCTATATAACCATAACATATAAGTAGCGCCCAAAATTAATCCTGTCGCTGTTAAAATGGCGACGTATATATTTATTTTCCAAATCCCTATAAGAACTAACAACTCACCAACAAACCCTGAAGTTCCTGGAAGACCAACTGAAGCAAGCATCATAATCATGAAGAAAAATGCAAATTTTGGCATTACGTCTGACACACCTCCATAGGCTTTGATTTCTCTAGTATGAAGCCTATCATAAACAACGCCGACACAAAGAAACAAAGAAGAAGAAATTAAACCATGACTGACCATTTGAAAAACAGAACCTGATATTCCTTCTATTGTCATACTAAAAGCGCCAATGGTGACAAAACCCATATGGGCTACTGAAGAATATGCTATCAATTTTTTCATATCGTTTTGAACAAGAGCAACTAACGAGGTGTAAATTATAGCAATAATAGAAAGAATAAAAATGAATGGTGCAAAATACTCTGATGCATTTGGAAACATTGGAATTGAGAATCTTAAAAATCCATAACCACCCATTTTTAAAAGAACTCCCGCTAAAATTACAGAACCAGCTGTAGGCGCTTCAACATGCGCATCAGGTAGCCAAGTATGAACTGGCCACATTGGCATTTTCACAGCAAAAGATGCAAAAAATGCCAACCACAACCAAAACTGAATATCTGGAGAAAAATTAAAGTCTGTTATAAATGGAATATCAGTAGTACCAGTTAATGCATAAATATAAAAAACAGCCACTAGCATCAAAACTGAACCTAACAATGTGTATAAGAAAAATTTAAACGCAGAATAAACCCTCCTATCACCTCCCCAAATTCCAATAATTAGGAACATTGGAATAAGAACTCCTTCAAAAAAAATGTAAAATACCAAAATATCTAACGCACAAAAGGTTCCCACCATCAAAACTTCTAGGATTAGGAATAAAGACATGAATAAAGGAACTTGACTTTTAATACTTTCCCAACTTGATAAAATACATATTGGAACTAAGAAAGTAGACAAAAGCACAAAAGGTAAAGAAATGCCATCAACACCCATATGATAGCTTATTCCTGATATAGGCAACCAATTGACTTTTTCCTCAAACTGATACCCAATAAATGAGTTGTCAAAATTAATAAACAGTATAATTGATGATAAAAAAGTAATAAAGCTAGTCCAGAGTGCAACCATTTTCGCATTGTTTGCGCCTTGCTCATCATCTTTGCATGTGCAAAATATGATTATTGCTCCCAACAATGGCAAAAAGGTTATAAATGAAAGTAATGGTAACTGGCTAATCATAATATTAAAAACCAAAATCCATAAATAACCAGCTTACAATTGAAACAACTCCGATTAACATTGCGAATGCGTAATGATATAAATAACCTGATTGCAAAATTACACTTTTAGAAGAAACCCTTAAAATTATTTTAGAAATTCCATCAGGTCCATACCTATCAATTGTTGAAATATCTCCTCGTTTCCAAAAAATATTTCCAATTTTTATAAATCCTTTTACAAATACTAAATTGAAAATTTCATCAAAATACCATTTGTTATAAAACAATAAATAAAGAGGATAAAAAGCTTCAGATGTTTTTTTAGGTAATTCGGTAAATAAAGAATAAAAAATAAAAGCCATTATAATTCCAATAAGAGCTAAAAAAATAGGCAGCAATTTAACCCAAGATGGAACGTAATGAGCCAAATCTAGAGCATTATGTTCTTTTAAAATAAATATAGAATGCCCCCAGAAATCATGCCAATGATGCCCAACAAAATTTTCATAAAATACATAGCCTGAAAAAATAGCTCCAATTGCTAAAATGAATAATGGAAATAACATAACGAATGGCGATTCATGAATTTTTAGACCAACTTCTTCAGTAAACCTTGGTTTACCATGAAAGGTTAAAATTATTAGTCTCCAAGAATAAAAAGCTGTCATAAAAGCAGCTATAGATCCTAACCAAAATGCAGTTGTTCCAAAAGTTGATTTTGAAGCCCAAGCAGCTTCTAGAATCAAATCTTTTGAATAATAACCTGCAAAAAATGGCACCCCAGCTAGAGCTAAAGAACCTATCCACATCAATCCGTAAGTGACTGGAATTTTTTTCCAAATTCCTCCCATTTTTCTCATGTCTTGTTCATTAGATAAAGCATGAATGACTGAACCTGCTCCCAGGAATAATAAAGCTTTAAAAAAAGCATGGGTTGTAAGGTGAAACATGGCTGCAGGATAGGCAGAAACTCCAGCAGCAAAAAACATATATCCTAGTTGTGAGCAAGTTGAGTAAGCTATTACTCTTTTAATATCAAACTGTGTCAAACCTATTGTTGCAGCAAAAATAGCTGTAAATGCGCCTACAAAAGTAATTATTTCAAGCGTCAACGGCGCGTATTCAATTAAAGGGGACATTCTGCAAACTAAGAATACTCCCGCTGTGACCATTGTGGCAGCATGAATTAAAGCTGAAACAGGTGTCGGGCCTTCCATAGCATCAGGCAACCAAGTATGCAATCCTATTTGGGCTGATTTACCCATAGCTCCAACAAAAAGCAGGATTGAAATCAATTCTATAGCTGGAATATAATAACCAAAAAAACTGACCTTTAAATCTTTCATTAATGGAGCTGCATGAAATATATCATCAAAGTATACCGAACCAAAAATTGAGTAAATTGCAATGATGCCTAAAATAAATCCAAAGTCACCAACCCTATTTACAATAAAAGCTTTCATTGCAGCAGTATGGGCAGATTCTTTATGATACCAAAATCCAATTAATAAATAAGAAGCTAGACCAACCCCTTCCCACCCAAAAAAAAGTTGGATTAAATTGTCAGCAGTCACAAGCATCAGCATAGAAAATGTAAATAAACTTAAATAAGACATAAACCTAGGTTTAGATTTGTCATGGGCCATATAACCAATTGAATATATATGGACCATCGCAGACACTGTAGTTATGACAATTATCATTACAGACGTCAGCATGTCATATCTAATTGACCAAGAAACCGAAAACTCTCCAATTTCGATCCAAGAAAACAAGGGTGAAATTGTGTCTATATGATTTTGTGAAATTTGAAAAAATTTTATCCAACCCAAAACCATTGAAACCATTAAAAAGGCTGAAGTTAAATACATACTTAGTTTATCACCAATTTTTCTCCCCCAAAATCCAGAGATTATTGAACCAATTAATGGGAATAAAACTATGAGATAAATCATTTCACTCTAACCTTTTAATGCGTCAATGTCTTCTACTGATATTGAACCCTTATTTCTATAAAATACAACTAGAATGGCTAGTCCAATCGCAGCTTCTGCAGCCGCAACAGTTAAAACAAAAATAGTAAAAATTTGACCTGAGATATCATTTAGATAAGCAGAAAATGATACAAGATTAATGTTAACTGCTAAAAGCATCAACTCAATAGACATCAAAATGGTAATAACATTTTTTCTGTTTAAAAATATTCCAAAAACACCAAGGGTAAATAAAACTGCACCTAAAAATAAATAATGCTCAAGCGATATAGAAGAAATATTAGACATAATTGACATAAAACCTCATTCTTTAGAATTAACCTTTATAACTTCAATCACATCAGAAATTTTTCGATCAGTTTGGGCGTTAACTATTTGTTTTTTTACACCAATTCTCTCCCTAAGAGTAAGAGTGATGGCACCAATCATAGCAACTAAAAGAATCAACCCAGACAACTGAAAAAGATAAATATAATCTGTATACAAAACTGAACCTATTAAATGAGTATTTGGAATTGTCTGAACGTTAATATTTAAATCTCTTTGAATTCCATTCCCACTAATCACGAAAAATATCTCAGCTAAAAGTATAATTCCAATAAGCAAACCAACCGGAAGATATTTTTGAAAGCCTTCTTTCATTTCCGAAATATTGATATTTAGCATCATCACCACAAATAAAAACAAAACTGCAACAGCTCCTACATAAACTATAATTAACATCATAGCTAAAAACTCAGCCCCTAACATTACAAACAGTCCAGCAGAATTAAAAAAAGCCAGTATTAAAAACAAAACAGAGTGAACGGGATTTCTTGATGAAATAACCATCACTGCAGAAGATAGAATTATAAAAGAGAAAATGTAAAAAAATATGGCTTGTATCATGAAAATTTACCGATAAGAACTTTCTTTTTTTAGATTTTTTGCAATTTCAGATTCCCAACGATCTCCATTAGCAAGCAACCGTTCTTTATCATAAAAAAGCTCTTCTCTAGTTTCAGTAGAAAATTCAAAATTAGGACCTTCAACAATGGCATCAACAGGACAAGCTTCCTGACAAAACCCACAATATATACATTTTGTCATATCAATGTCATATCTAGTAGTTCTTCTACTTCCATCAGGACGAGGTTCAGCTTCAATAACAATTGCTTGAGCAGGACAAACAGCTTCACAAAGCTTGCATGCTATGCATCTTTCTTCACCATTTGGATACCTTCGCAACGCATGTTCTCCTCGAAACCTAGTACTAATAAAATTTTTCTCATAAGGATAATTAATTGTCACTTTTTTCTTAAATAAATATTTTAATGTTAGAAACA
>MDSZ01201570.1_pt1 | contig 15069 bp, 11 predicted proteins | sample 811201 | NCBI WGS metagenome assembly MDSZ01 (sample SAMN05326647, study PRJNA326480) | marine metagenome | isolation source: seawater | place: Indian Ocean: North | collected 2010
TCGACGGAGCAACTGATATTGGTGCAGCGCTTGTTGCTGCAGACCTTATCATGGTTGACGACGGCGCTAACGGCACCAACAGAAAGTGCACAATCGAAAGAATTGGTGACTTTGTTGGTGACGGTAACGGTCTACAAGTAACCAGTGGTAAGCTGAGTATTACGAGCGTTGAGGATCACTTTGTATCTTCATCTGCTAATGAAGGCTTGAAGTTCTTGATGTCTCAGACAGCTTCAAGTGATGCTGCTATTAGTGTTTACATTAATGGCATCTTCCAGGCACAGTCTGGTTCAAGCTCAGTTCACGGTTCTGGCAACGGCGATTACAGCATTAGTGGTTCAACCTTAAATGGACAATTCGTTGTTTTGGTTGATGCTAATGAGTTGGATGCAGAAGACGAAGTAGTCGTTAAGTACATCAAGGCTTAAGTCTTATAAATCCCACCTTTTTGGTCCCGGCTACGGCCGGGACCCTCTTTTCTTTTCTTTTATTCTTTTGAAAAATCCTAAAACTATTTATTAAAGTAATATTTTACTTTTGATAAAGCCCGATTTAAGGAGATTTGTTAATATGTCTGCAAAGAAATTCAAGTTTGTATCGCCAGGAGTGTTTTTAAGCGAGATTGATCAAAGTCAATTACCAAAAGAACCAGGTGGCGTCGGTCCAGCAATTATAGGGCGTACACGCCGCGGCCCAGCACTAAAGCCAGTCAAGGTAAATTCCTTCCAGGAGTTCGTAGAAATTTTCGGTGAACCAGTACCAGGCAATGAGGGCGATGACCCATGGAGAGACGGAAATGGCCTTTTGGCTCCAGCATACGCTCCTTATGCTGCTCAAGCTTATCTTAAAGCAGATATAAACTCACCAGTCACAGTGGTTCGTTTGCTTGGTGTTGCAGGCGACGATTCGGATGGAAATGACCCGGCCACGCCTGGTTGGGATGTCAGTGATGCATATGGTATATTCCTATTTCCATCCGGGGCAATTCATAGTGGTCTAACAGGTTCTCTTGGAGCAATTATTTACGGGCAATCTCGCGACGCCACTGATGGATTAAGAACAGTTGGTTTGGCCGTGGATTCTGAATCAGACGTGATTGGATCTGAATTTTACGCAAAAGAAGGCGGCACAGGCGCCTCGACTCTTAGTTTCAATTCAAGATTTAAGAAATTTGCAAATGACAAGGTTACTTTATTAATTTCCGGTTCAAATGGAGGAGTAGTCAAAAAATCAATTTCCTTCAGACCAGGATCAGGCGACTACATAAGAGATGTACTCAACACTAATCCAGTTGCAACAAATACAGAAATAGCAACTGCCCCTAGTGGAACACTGGCAAACTGTTATTTTCTTGGCGAGTCTTTTGAAGAAGAGTACGAAAGAGTTTATACTGCCGGTAACGGTAATGTTCTCGCCGCGGTAGTTAAGTTGCATGAAAATATGACTGACTTTAAGAGTTCTAAACATGAAGCCGCAGCTGCCCAATCCGGATGGGTAATACCTCAGTATCTGGGCGCCCCCGAATCATTCAATACAGCTGATTTAGAAAGGATGTTCCGCTTTGTTGCAATACAGGAAGGCGAACAGGGAATGGATATTCATGTTAAGATTGAAAACGTTAAAATCGCTGATGAAGGAAATCCAAGCCCTTATGGTACTTTCGATGTTGTTGTTTGCCAACGCAGAGGAATAAAACTGTACAATGTTGATAGTTATGAAAATCTAAACTTAAACCCAAATTCAGATAACTTCATAGCTAGAAGAATTGGGGACCAATTCTTTCAGTGGGATGCAGCCCAAAAAAGAAATAGAGTATACGGTGATCACCCAAATCAGTCATCATATATCAGGGTTGAGATGGGGACTTACTTTTCAGAAACAGGAAAGGTTTCATCAAATCCAAAACATGTTCCTTTTGGGTATCTTGGTCCCGTCGTACCGGTTGATCTTACGGGCGACATGAGCAATACAACTTCTTCTTATGCCGCTGAGGGTTGGGTAAATGGTTCTATTTCTCACGGCCAAATCGCGAGCCAACCGATTAACTTAAGATGGCCAGAGGTACCACATGTCGTAACGGCTTCCCAGGGTTTAGATTTGGTAGCAAAATATTCTTTTGGCCATTCTGCATACCAAAAGAAAAAGGGAACTAGAACAGAAAGTCTCACAGAGGTTAACCTAGGCATTAAGGACTATCTCCGGAGGTACTCAACTTTTGGCCACTTAACAGATCAACTCGATGGAGTTGCGGATGGTTCAACGACAAAGCATTCTTATGTTTTCACGTTCGATGAAGTTGTTGTTACTGGCAGCAAGACACTGAGTAGTGATTTATCTGAATATGTTCCAAGCTTGGTTTCATTTAACGCAGGCTCGCACGTGGCGACAAGGGCGACAGCAGTTATTACTGTAGCAGGCAACCCAGATACCGATGAAACTTTTACACTAACAGACGCTCTAGGCTCACAAACAACGTTTACTTTCAGTAGGGCAAACGCCACCGTAAATGGAAACAGCATAGGTATTCAAGGGGTTACTGGAAACAACCCCAACATCGCCGCTAGAATACAACAAGCTATAGAAGCATCCGGGTTAAGAGTAACAGCAGTACAATCTGGTGCAACAGTGACCATAACCCAAACCGATGGTGGCGCCCGCGGCAATAAAGCTTTAGACGTAACCGGTGTCCTCGGGCTGTCCGTGCCCAACAATAAATTCGTCGATGGCACCGACGCACTAGCCTACACTGCTAATTATTCTGGTTCATCTTTGATGAGTTTGGTTAACTCATTCGCGATGCCACTACATGGTGGTTTTGACGGTGTAGATATAACAGAAGCAGACCCATTTAATATGAGCGCAAGAGCAGTTGGACCAGATTCGACAACTAGAAGCAGTTACGCTCATGCATCTGTCGACAGGGCGATTGAGCTGATAAGAGATCCTGAGATGCTCGAAATGAACCTTGCAGCAATGCCAGGTATCACCAACACTGTCCTAACCAGAAAGCTGGTTCAGACCTGTGAAGCCCGCGGCGACGCACTTGCGATAATAGACCTTCCAGACGTGTATATTCCACCTTCGGAAGCAAAGTGCACATCATTTAAAGATCGCGTTGATAACACAAATCCAGAAAAGTCAGCCAAGGCTTTGACTAAGAGGCAACTAAATTCAAGTTATGGTGCTGCTTACTATCCCTGGGTCAAAGTTCGTGATACGATTAACGCAAGAGACCAATGGGTACCCCCATCGGTCATAGCCTTAGGTGTTATGGGATACACAGAACAGAGGGATGAGGTCTGGTTTGCCCCTGCAGGCTTTAACCGCGGCGGCCTAAATGAAGGCAACGCGGGACTCCCAGTACTTCAGGTTTCAGAGCAGTTGTTGTCTTCTCAGAGAGACAAGCTATATGAAGCAAATATCAACCCAATAGCTTCGTTTGTTTCCGAAGGCCTAGTGGTTTTCGGCCAAAAGACCCTTCAGATGACACCATCTGCATTGGATAGAATCAATGTACGCCGCCTATTGATCTTTGTAAAGAAGGAAGTTTCAAGAATAGCAAACGGGCTTTTATTTGATCAAAATGTACCGGCAACCTGGAATAGATTCACCGGGCAAGTTGTTCCATTCTTGGAGAGCGTTAAGACAAGATTGGGATTGACAGATTTTAAGGTTGTATTGGATAAGACCACAACAACTCCTGATCTTGTCGACAGAAACATCATGTATGCAAAGATCTTCTTGAAGCCAGCAAGAGCAATTGAGTTCATTGCAGTTGACTTTGTTATAACGAGATCTGGTGCATCTTTTGATGACTAATAGTTGAGAAAAACTAGAGAAGAGTAATATATAATAATAGGAGAACTAGTATAATGGCATTTTGGAGTGAAAAAACAGTAGAGCCAAAAAGAAAGTTTAGATGGCTTCTTTATTGGTCCGGTGTACCACAGTTCGTTGTAAAGAGTGTAAAGAAGCCAGCCTACGCAGTAGCCAGTACAGCACACCAGTTCTTGAACTATGAGTTCAACTATCCAGGTCGTGTTACATGGGAGGATATATCGATCACTATTGTGGATCCAGTAAATCCTGATTCTACAAAGAGTCTTTATAAGATTCTAGAAAACTCTGGATATGTCATTCCTAGTAACTACAATGAAGCTGTAGCCGCGACCATTTCTAAGAAAGGAATGGTAGATGCTCTGGGAACAGAAATAAAACTATCTCAACTCGACGCAGACGGCACTGTTCCCATTGAAACTTGGGTTATAAAAAACCCCTTAATAACATCAGTCGATTTTGATACTTTAGATTATAGTGCTGATGAATTACTTAATATTACTGTTGGTATCAAGTATGATTACGCTACAATTGAAGACCTACCACAAGGCGCGTCCTCAACAGTACCAGGGTTGTGGACCTTTAATAGTCAAGCAGGCTCAGGTTTTAATCCAGAGGGTTAATACCTTTACTTAACAAAGAGGAAACATGTCCAGAAATAGAAAAAGAGTTCAAATTCCAAACAGGCCGACACCAACATCTCAAACCCCAAAGCCCCAGCCCCCACCACAGATGAAAAAGGACGAAAACCCATTCGGCCTATCTTTTGTGGTCCCGACCGAAATAGTTTATCTCCCTAGTGGTGGCAAGCTTTATACGGAGGGGACGCCTTTATTTGGCTTGGATAAGGTTGAAGTGAAAGCAGTCACGGCCGCCGAAGAAGATATCATGATAAATGACAGCTTTATAAATCAAGGAATTGTTTTTGATAAATTAATTGATGCAATCATGATAACGCCAAATGTGAGGTCTGCAGACCTCCTAGAGTGCGACAAGATGGCCATCCTTATGTCAGCTAGAAAGACAGGATACGGAGATGAGGTAACCTTTAATACTTCGTGCGAGAATTGTGGAGCTGAGCATGAAATGACAGTTAAATTGTCAGATATATTAAAAGCAAATCAAGAAAGTCCGTATGATTTATCAGGATCAGAGGAATGGGAATATCTTGAATCGAGCAATACATTGTCTTTTAAACTACCAGCTACAGGCTTAGATGTTCAGATCAGGCTTATGACTCCTTTAGATTATGAGGAATTAGAAACATCAAGACAGCAAAAGATAAAGCTAAATCTTCCTTTTAATGAGACAATAGAATTTATTAGGATGGTTCTTGTTGAGGCCGCAGGCGTTACTGATAGATTAAACCTAAACAAGCTAGTAGAGGTATTGCCTGCATCGGATGCAAGAAAAATTAGGTTAGTACACAACAATAACATCCCTAGAGTAAACACTGCACAAGAGGTTGAATGCCCTGAGTGCTCTCACATCTCCACGAAGGAGGTGCCCTTTTCGTTGGGCTGGTTTTGGTCTAAGTAAAGAGTACTTAGAAAAATCAACATACGAAGAGATTTTTTCTTTGATGCAGCATGGTAACTGGTCCTTTGCGGAAGCATACAGCTTACCTAATGGGCTAAGGAAGTGGTTTGTCGATCGACTTATCAGGCATTTTGAAGAGAAATCCAAACAGTAATAAATCATATCGCGCCCTATTTATAGTGTAGAAGTATATTCTATTTTAAGAGGTGCCTAGATGCCGTTAAGAATTAATGAAATAATTGAAGCGTTGCGCAATGCAGATGCCGAAGAAAGACGGCAACTCGGTCGCGCCCTAAGAGATGCAGGTGTTGACACTGGAGGTGGTGGTGGCCGCAACACCGGCCGAGCCGGCAGATTACTTCAAGGCGCAAGACGAGGTGTAACCGACGTCGGCACGGCCGTCGCTCAAGCCGCCATGAATATTGACGATGTTCTTATGCCTCTTCAGGCAGCTGTAGAACAAGCAGCAGAGTTTCGAAAGCAGAATGAAGAGTTCTTCCGAGCTGGCTACTCTAATCAGATGTTTGACTTTTCAAAGTCCTTACAAGCCACGGCCGATGAGAGCTTAAAACTAACAGGAAATTTTAAAGCGTTTAGAAGCACTACAGAAGCATTCAAAAGAGATTTCAAGGGTCTTGGTTTTGTATCAGAAGATTTTAGACAAAGCTTATTAAAAACTGGGGTGGCCCTAGAGACTGCCGGGTTTAACATGAATGATTATGCAAAGATAGTAGATTCCGCGGCTTTTGCCTTTAACAAATCAGAGGGAGAAATAAAAGGAATTGCAGCGACTCTTATAAAAACGTCAAGAGAATTTGCTGTATCACCAAAGGAAATATCTGAAAATTTTCAATTTGCCCAAAAAAACTTTGCATATACCAGCAAAAGATTTATGGGCAACTTTCTTGAACTTCAAAAAATGTCAAAAATGACAGGGGTTTCTTTTAATAAGCTAGCCAGCTCATTTGGCGAGTCTATGGACTCTTTTAAGGGATCGGCTCAAACAGCAGGAACTTTAAACCAAATATTAGGAAAATCAGTCTTTAATAGTATTGACCTTCTTAACAAAACGGAAGCGGAAAGAGCAGAAACAATCAGAAAAGGAATTCAAGATCGTTTTGGCTCAAGAGTAGAGAACCTGCAAAAGTTTGAATTAAAAGCAATCGCGAAAGGGCTAAATATGAATGTCGAAGAGGCTCGCAGGTTTCTAAGAGGAGATCCTCCAAAAACCATGAAAGACATGAAAAAGCTAGAGGAAAAAGATCCGGTTAAAATGGCCTCAGCAAACCTGGGCAATGAGCTGGATCAACTGAAAGAGGGTGTTAATTCTTTTCGCAGGCCTTTTGAAAGAAATATGATAGCATTTTCTTCCAGGGCTTTTGAGGCCACCAAAAGACTAAACGGCATGTCCGATGGTATTGATGCTTTTACAAATCGCATCTCCAGGACATTCGCCGGAGAAAAAGCGTTAAACATTGATGGAAAGGAAAGGGTAACACAACAAGGTTTCGGCATGGCTGCCAATTTTGACGAATCCACCATGGGAACTATAAACGCTCGCACCTTCGCGTTGCAAACGTTTGCTGGACTATCCCCGGCGGCTCAGGCTGTAATTCTCGGTGGCGGCGCCGCTGCAGATGAGATATTTAAAAAATTAAAAATTAAAAACCCCTTCAGTGCCGCCGGCCCCGATCCACAAACACAAACAATGAACATGGGCTTTGATTCCTCTAGTCCACAGCCCGGCCCAAACCAGCCGCGCACATCACCGCGGGAGACACCCCCTGGTGCACCTCGACCAATAAGCGCACCAACCCCGGGGTCAGCAACGACAACCTTGTTCCCTAAGGGTTCGATAATTAATCTTGTTTTCGGTGATAATGAATTCATGATGAAACTGGCAGAGGCGACGGTGAAGGTAATAGACAACAGGCCGGCCCGCCCTAATTAGGAGAACCATGATGACTTTTACTGATTTTAATAAAGTGGCAGAATCTAAAAACCAAGTAGTAAGATTTATACATGTTGCTACAGGCACAACTGTACAGTTTGCAGCGTTCATAACTGAGTTCGTTGATGACTATTCTGTACAGTGGGGCAGTGAACAGATTTTTGGAAGAAACGATCCAATAAAGCCTTATCAGGCAACAACAAGGCAACTTCAGGTTGGTTTTGATGTATTGTCCCACGATTTAAAAAGTTCTAAAGAAAATCTCAATAAATATAGTACTTTAACAAAAATGCTGTACCCTGTGTATTCAGCACCGTTAAATGGAGCCGGCAATTCTCTTGGTAGAACCATAAAAGCGCCTCCACTAATTAGAGTTAAGTTTGTTAATATGGTTCAGGCTGCAGATGGAAATGGTAGCTTACTAGGCTGCATTGAAGGCTTTAATTATACTCCTAACCGAGATGTAGGTTTTTTTGTGGAGAGGGATGGCTCTTTGTTTCCAAAGCACTTTAATTTAAGTTTTAGGTTTACACCTCAACATGAAAGCCCTCTGGGTTGGGATGCTCAAACTGGTGGATTCATAACGGATAATTTCCCGTATTCTGCAACAACTACAACAGTTGGAAGCCAATCTCAGGGTCAGGATGCCTCGAAGGAGCAGGCAAAACAAGATAAATTATTTGGAGGTTAACAATGTTAAATCAATACCGCACAAACATAACAGTTGATTCAAAACACAGAGAGCCTATTTTTCAAAGAAAATACTTGACAGAAGTTGTCCAAACTGCTACACTTAGACTAAATGAGCCAACCGAAGAAGAGCTTAGAAATGATTTAAATTATGTCGAAAAAATATTCAGCATTGGCGACAAGATGTATAAATATGCCCACGAAGTATACGGAAGTACGGAGTATTGGTGGGTGATAGCCTGGTTTAACAATAAACCAACAGATATCCACTGCAAGGTTGGAGAAGTTATCTATATTCCGGTGCCCCTAGATAGGGCAATAGTTATAGCTACAAGAGAAAAATAAAGTGTCGATTATTGAACAAGCAAATTATTTCCACCCTCAGGCTTTCCTTATGTTTATGATGTCTCTGTCGTCTAGTTTAAAAAAAAGCAAGTTGACCCCGAGATCAAATACAACTTCAGTTCATCGAGTTAGTGGCAAATATGAACCTGATGCAGTCATGTCAAAAATTTATAACTCAAAAGGGTCCTCGGGAGATTCTATAGTAAAGGCAGGCTTTTTTAATTTAGAGGCCTACAAGGTTAGCTCCCTGATTCCAGAGTTGAGGTTTTATAAGGTTGAGGGGGGTCGCTATACTCCGTTTTACTTACCAATTTCAACCATCGCGACCGATGCAGCTTCATCGACATCTCCAAGTAGGGTAAATGGAGTTGGTATAAAGACTTTCACCGTCAACTTCACCGGTACCGACCCTTTTACAGCACCCAGATATTTAGATGCTAATTTGTCTATATATGTGGATAATCTTGAAAACATATTTGCAAAGCCAGAGCCTGGTTATGCGAGGTTAGCTGATTTATTTACAATATCTATCGCTAATAAGCCCATCTCCAAGAAAGAAAAAGGAGGGGCTACAATCTCTTCGGGCGATCTTTCTAGACCAATCGAGATAGCCGCGACGTTAGGTTATACTGTTATAAACAGAGATATATTTACACAACAAGAGATCGATGAAATTCAAAGCTCGAATATTGCACTCAGGATGAACGTTTTTAACCACGAAATCAGTGTTGAGCAAAACGGTGCCGCAAAAATTGACATAAAGTATACAGCCAGAATAAATAACTCTGGGAGAGACAAAATATTCAGTGCTCTCGATTCACCGGAAGACCTATTGGCAAGGGCAGACATAAGGCAGCTATTCAAAGTAGAGGACAAAAAAGCAGGAGACACTACAAATAAGAATAAACAAAAGGAACCACTATCCAGAAAATATAAACGTCAAGAAAAAAAGATGGCCGAGGTAAGAAAAATCTTGGAACATATGGATAAAAAGGGTCAAATTTACTCTACCAAGGCGCCAAAGGTGTTGATTGATCTGTACTCCAACTTAGGCATATCCTCCGGAGGCCTAAAAGCTCTCAGTGAATTTCAAAAAGCCGCGGTATATGCTGCCTTTGGTGGCACGCCGGCACCATCAGACGAGCTGCTGATAAAAAAAGGCTTGAACAAAAATCTTAGAAAAAGCTTATCAGAGTTGGATAGATCTGAAAGAGAAGTATATTACATAACATTTGGAAATCTTCTAGAAGCATTTTTGGCCAAAGTTAAAGAATCTTTGGAATCATCACTTCGGTTATTTGACTTAGTAAACACAGAAGAGGGGAAGAAATACTTAGAAAAAGAAAACTTAAAAGGGTTGCTTCTAAAATCACAATCTGAGAGAGTGAATATCAAAAAAATCCTAACAGGCGCTCTAGAGAAAATGAAAACATTTCGAATCATGTTGTCTGATGTTGTTTACCGGTGCTACAATGGCCAATCCTCAGAGACGGATACCAAAAGGATCAACATAGCTGATATACCAATATCATTATATACATATCAAAAGTTTATGTACGACAATGTTATGAATAGCGACAGAAACACCCTAGTTATACCTCAGTTTTTAGAGATGTGTCTAAAGAGTGGCGGCTTATTAGATAAGGCTTTTTCAGAGTGGGCCACTTCGGGTATCGCTCCAAATATTATTACTGATCCGCCGAAATTTACGAGCGCTACTTTTTCCGGACCCCAATTGAGATCTCAATTCTCTTCAAAACAGAACCTGAACACCTCAGATGTCCCAGGAGTCCAAAAGTCTTTTTCGGCATCCAACATACAAGATGAGTGTGACTATTATGTTATTTACCAGAAATCTGACAAAACACTAACTTCAGAAAAATCTGGGAATTCCAATAGTGATTCCAAGAGGGGTATTTATCATTTTCAAATAGGAAAAAATAGAGGACTCATAAAGAGCATTAACTTTAGTAAGTATGACATACAATTCCAACAAGAAGCTTTGATGCTTAATCAAGTAGGTATGTATGATGAATTGAAGATGCAATATACTGCAAATATAACAATGGTTGGAAATAACTTGTTTATGCCTGGGAGCCAAATTTACATAGACCCAGGACCAATTGGGTTTGGCAATCCCCAAGATATAAATTCAGCCGCTTTTCGCATTGGACTTGGAGGTTATTACAATATTGTTAATGTCTCAACAGCTATAACTGATGGGATTGCAACGACTACTATGGAGTGCTATCACCAAGGACATGCTAGTACATCACCAGAAAGCCCCCAAAGCCCGGAACGTCCACCGTTATCAGGCCAGTTAGGTGATTTTTCGAGCAATAGTGCTGATTCGATGGCTCAAGCAAAGCCAGACCTTGAAGCAGGAGTTCCAGATTATTACGGAATTCACTATCAAAGTCTCGTGACCTTGCAAGATAAGGAGACTGGATACCCGATTATGGATACTCAAACAGCAAAGAGAATCTCTATGGACTTTCAGTTACCGGCTGATGAAAGGCCTGAGTCCTTATTGGGTGTTGTGAGTAGGCAAGCGAATGAAGTCACAGGTGTGGTTATTTATCACTTGGTTACTGGTTTATCTATTAAGTTGGACCCCAGGAAAAGCACTGATAGTGTCACCATTATGAGTAATTCTTAAAAAGTTAAACGGGAGGCATATAAATGTCTGAAAAAATTAAATTTTTAGGTGGAATTGTTCCTTCACTAAGAGAAGAATTTAAAGAGCGACTTAAGTATAAGAAGCTTGTTAATATGAATGGATTATATGATATATGGTATAAGAATTTTGAATATGGACTACTTAATGACCATTTCGAGCCAGTTGTTTTGATAGAAGATGATAATATAATAAAAAACTTTGAAGGTGTTGCTGATAACATAGGTTGCTTAAATTTTGTGGCTGATGCATTTGTAAAATTTAGAGAAGAGTTTATTGAAAAAACGAACAATAGCACGATAAGATTCCCTGCTCTTGTAGAGGGATTAATACCGGTGAAAGGATATGAGAGTTTCGAAGAAAGGTATGCTAACTGGTCTGCATATTCAGCAGTAACTTATTCATCTTTTTTGCAAGAAGATAAGAAAATTAACGATTATTCTTGTTTCTTGGACGTTTTAAAAAACACTTTCATTCAGGAGTTGGCAAATTTCCCAATTACAAAAAGTGGCTTTTGCTTATCTAAACATAATAACATAAGAACAACAGGTCTCGTAATAGAGTTGGCAAACTTAGATTATAACATAGATCTTCAAAAAGGAGAGATGATACAAAGTTTGGACTTCAAGTGCTATTTAGATTTGGCTCGCAAGAATGGCTTCCATGTTGATAAGAACGCTCCCTGGCGCCTTATGGCCGACCTTGAGCACGATCAGATGAGACTCCAGATCAGGGGCATCTCAAAAATACAGGATGACCCATCGCATGCCTCGTATACTACAATGCAGATTCTAAACAACATATATAGAACAAGGACCCATTTAGATGATCTGTATGTTTTACAGGACTTTGTGTTGAAAGTTTACAATGAAATAATAAAAAATGTTCCATTTTACACAGAAATGGTGTATAATAACTCAAAAAACATGACAATCAAAAAAACAATATTCCGTGAAAGTGTGCAGTTTTTATCGACAGAAGAGTGGCTTGACCTATTGGTTTTTGTAAGGTTGCTGGAGCTTGATAGTTATACTCATTCTAGGCACAAAGAGTTTTTTGATAAAGTAAACAAAGCTAATAAGTTATACGGAGTTAGACAGGCTTTCACTAAATTAAGCAGCTTGATTTCGCCTGTGATTAAAGAGCGTTTTTCCTTGTAAAGAAAGAGAGAAGAGATTGCAGATCAAAAAAACATCAACCACTAATAGTAACAATATAATACAACCTCTAGAGATAGAAGAAAACTGTTTTGGTGTTTATTTTAAAGGGAAGTTTATATTTGATAATTTGGCTAAAGCTTGCACTGGCAGTAGTCTTGCCTGGAATCATTCTGAAATTTTTGAAGATGAAAAGTACACTTACTTGTCCCTATATTTAAAAGGTAAAGACATCTCAAGTTTTAGTTCAAATCCAGAACTGCTTTTCGCTTATCGTGATCTTCTGGAATCTCAAAAGAAGGCTGCCATCACCGCAAAAGTCGATCTTTCTGAGATGTGCTTTCTGGACATTCTGCCTGACCATTTGCTTAAAAAATGGTTTTCCGAACGGGATGATGCTATGAGAAATGCCGCCCGACGTGTCGCCCGACCGTCTGATTATGAAATTTTACATAAAATACATGTTTTGGTATCCAAGATCTCAAAAAACAAACTAAAAGTAAATAATTCGTTAGAATCAATTAGGTATGATATCTTTGGCTCAGCTACCGGTAGGCTCTCTACAAAGAGAGGCTCTTATCCAATTTTGAGCATCAACAAGCAAGAGAGAGCCAACATTCAACCACAAAATGATATGTTTTTAGAGTTAGATCTCAACGGTGCGGAAATAAGGACACTTCTCTCCCTTTGTGGAAAAGAGCAACCAGACTACGATATTCATGAGTTCAACAAAAACGTGGCCGCCCGCGACCTAGTGACGAGGCAAGAGGTAAAAGCTAGATTTTTTGCATGGTTATATAATCCTGAGGCAAAAGATTATAGCCTAGAAAAACTTTACAATAAAAACATATACAAAAAGTATTATAAAAACGGACAAATAGAGACTCCCTTTGGAAGAAAGCTGGAGGTTGATGAAAGAAAGGCCCTAAACTACTTGACACAATCCACCACCTCTGATATAGTATTAGAAAGTGCATACAAGATAATGAAGTTTCTGAAAGACAAGAAGAGCTTTGTGGCGTTTACGATGCACGATTCAGTGGTCTTAGATTTCTGTAAGGAAGAGCATTACTTAGTCAAAGAAATAAAAGATATATTTGAAACTAATATGTTTGGTAAATTCTTATCTACTGTTAATATCGGCAAAAACTATGGAAACTTAAAGGAAATTAAAATTTGAGCAACATTTTAGCACTTGGTAATGCAGCTTGTAATATTGTAACAGCGCTAGAGCGATATGACGCTTATAATATTTACAGAGTTCAAAATGAAGGCAAAAAAAGTAAAAATACTCACATTATTCAAGAGTTAGAAACCGCAGAAGAGTATGAAAATCTTAAAATTCTTTCAAAAATACCTTTCTTGAAAAATATAAAAGGCAGCGTGACTTTTTTTGTTTGTGGAGCCTCCAGATCAAGCGCTTTTTCGCTAAAACTGTTAGAATCTTTGCACAAAAGAAAAGTGAAGATAAAAGTTGTTTACTTTCAAGCAGATATGGAGTTCTCTGGAGAAGAGCAAACAAAGCAAGAAAAAGTTGTCAGAAACGTAATGCAGGAGTATGCTAGATCTGGACTTTTTGAACATATCACCCTGGTTTCTAATAAAACGCTGGAGAATTTTGTTGACACAATAAATGTTTTCGAGTATTATGAGCAAATAAATGATATTTTTTGTAGCTCGTTTCACATGCTTGAGGTTTTCAAGAATACAAAGCCAGTTATGTCTACTTTCTCAAGATTAAGAGAATCTTGCAGGATTAAAACTGTTGGTGTTAGCAACTTGTCTTGTGAAGATAAGATGTTTTTTCCTTTCAATCAAGAAGTAGAAGTGCTATACTATCTGGGTATCAATGAAGAAAAGCTGAGAACGCAGGGAAACTTTTTCAGAGAACTTACAGAAAATATCAGGGGTAGAATGACAGATGAAACAAAAGCATATTTTGGCATCTACCCAACACAGTACGAAAACGATTATATTTACGTCGAGTATTTTTCTCCAAAAATACAGTTGACAGAACAATAAAAAAAAGAAACACAATAGGCTATAAATATGAAACACAATTCAGACAAGAAAAAAAAATTTAGTCTTCCAACACATCTTTCTTATTGGGAAAATCAAGTTCCCGAAGAGGAGTTCAATAGGTGGTGCGGTAATCCTTTTTCTCCTTTCAAAATGATTATTAGACAAATTATCCATGCGCACGGTTACGAAAGTGTACTGGACGTTGGAGCTGGCACCGATTCTATGGCCCGCGGTTTCCAAGATGATGCCGTGAATTTTAAACGTAAAATCGCCACGTATGTCGCGACGGACATTACACCTAAGTATGTTACTGATTTACAAAAAAAGGGTATAGAAGCTTACCGTTGTAGTGTAGAATCGATGCCCTTTGAAGACAATCAATTTGAATGTGTTTTGTGTTTAGACGTGCTAAACCACCAATTGTCTTATGAAGAACAAATAAAGGAACTCCTAAGAGTATCAAAAGATCAAGTTATAATAACTTTTTTTAAGTGCTTTGAAGAGTTAATCGGAGAAACGTTCCCCGGTACCAATCAGCCCCTCCCAGGCTCTACTCATGCAGCGGGTGCCAAATTAGAAAAAACAGAGTTGGGAACACTTGAGCACCGTATCACTGAGGGTAGTGATACGGTCTGTGTTTATCACTATTTTAATCGTTCAAAGTTGTTAAATTTTTTGGAATCTTTGAAAGTAGATTTTTCAATTAAATATACCCCAGACAACGTGGTAATACTTTTCTTAAAAAAGAATTCTTTCCCAAAAATACAGTTGACAGAACAATAAAAATATAGTAGTATTATAACAGTTGGTCGGGATATTTGCCGACCTGCTATAGCCGAAGTGCAAAAAAA
>MDSZ01270102.1_pt1 | contig 15068 bp, 9 predicted proteins | sample 811201 | NCBI WGS metagenome assembly MDSZ01 (sample SAMN05326647, study PRJNA326480) | marine metagenome | isolation source: seawater | place: Indian Ocean: North | collected 2010
ATGTCCTCACTATCATATACTTCCCCGTCTAAAGTATATAAACGTACAAAAAATGTATTTGGTCCATTATCATAGTCTCTGGTGTTTAGTTCCAAAGAAAACGGAGATGTGTAATCATATATTGACGTTGAATCTCCATTCATCCACAGTTCTACTTTTAAAACATTATTTTCATCCTGAATCTCTAAGCTAATAAAAACAGAATCTTGAACGCTAGACTCATTAGTAGGATATAAAACTGATATGATATCGTTGTCATCGTTACTAACAGAATTATCTTCGCATGAGAAAAGGATAATGAAAAAAAGTAGTACTATTCCTTTATATTTTTCCATAGTGCTAACATAATTTGATTAAATATAGGCTTGTTTTTAAAACAACCAAAATATTAAGATTTTTTAGTTTGTTTAGGAATAATCCTCGATCGGAGGGCAAGAGCAAATAAGATTTCTATCCCCATATGCATTATCAATTCTACCTACAGATGGCCAGTATTTATATTCTTTTTGCCATGCCCCGGGGAAACAAGCATCCTTTCTTGAATAGGGATGGTCCCACTTTTCAGAAAGGGAATATTTTGCTGTATGAGGCGCGTTTTTTAAGGGGTTATTATTTTTATCAATAATACCCTTTTCAACTTCGCTAATTTCTTTTTTTATTGATATCATCGCTTCACAAAATCGATCAAGTTCATCTTTAGATTCACTTTCAGTCGGTTCGATCATCATTGTACCGGGAACCGGCCATGACATGGTTGGTGCATGAAAGCCATAGTCCATTAATCTTTTTGCTATATCCTCTTCTGTTATACCTGACGAATCTTTAATTGGACGTATATCTATGATGAATTCATGAGCAACATATCCGTTGAGTCCTTTAAAAAGAATTGGATAATAATTTTCTAGTTTTTTAAACATATAATTAGCACTCAAAATAGCAACTTTAGTTGCATTCTTTAGTCCTTTACTTCCCATCATTTTAATATATGCCCAGGAAATTGGTAAAATGCTACTGCTACCAAAAGGAGCAGCTGATACAGCAGAAATTGAGTTGCTATCATTATTCTTAAGTGAAATATGTCCTGGTAAGAATTCTGCTAAGTGTTTTTTACAGACGATGGGTCCCATACCAGGACCACCACCGCCATGAGGGATACAAAACGTTTTATGTAAATTAATGTGCATAACATCAGCTCCAAAATCCCCAGGTTTAGAAATCCCAACTAATGCATTCAAATTTGCGCCATCTAAGTATACTTGCCCTCCAAAATCATGCACATACTTGCATAGGTCTTTGATTGTATGTTCAAAAACTCCATGCGTCGATGGATACGTAGCCATAAATGCAGCAAGTGAATTTTTGTGTTCATCAACCTTATTTCTAAAATCTTTCTCATCAATGTTTCCATGTTTATCACATTTGATGACAACAACTTTCATTCCAGCCATAATAGCTGAAGCAGGATTTGTGCCATGTGCTGAGGAGGGTATCAAACAAATATCCCGATTATGATTACCTTTATTTTGATGATATGCTCTGATTGTCATTAATCCAGCATATTCACCTTGTGCTCCAGAGTTGGGTTGAAAAGAAATTGCATCAAAGCCTGTTAGATGGATAAGGTGATCTCCTAGTTCTTTTATTAAATGAGTATACCCTTCAACTTGATCTCTTGGGCAAAATGGATGAATATTAGCATAGTCATTCCAAGTTACTGACTCCATTTCAGTCGTAGAATTTAATTTCATTGTACAGGATCCAAGGGGAATCATACTAGTATTAAGACTTAAATCTTTAGACTCTAACATATGAATGTACCTTAACATCTTTGTTTCAGATTGGTAACAATTGAAAACTGGATGTTCCATATAGTTTGTTGAGCGTAACAAATCATTTGGGATTGTAGTCTCTGTTGGCTTTCTAAGCTGGGCACTAAATACTTCCAAAATTATTTTAACATCATCCATTGTTGTTGTCTCATCGATTGAGATTCCAACTCTCCCATCTTTAAAGTCCCTAAGATTTAATTTTAATTCTTTTGCTTTTGTTTTCCATCCTTGTGCTTCAAAGCAAATTGTATCAAAAAATGATTTATGAAAAATTTCATATCCATGTTTTTCAAGCGAAAAAGCAAGAGTCGAAGTAAGCAAATTTATTCGCTCCCCAATTTTCTTTAAACCGTTTGGTCCATGGTAGATAGCGTACATTCCAGAAATAATTGCCAAAAGTACTTGAGCAGTACAGATATTCGAAGTGGCTTTCTCCCTCCTGATGTGTTGTTCTCTAGTTTGCAATGCCATGCGTAGCGCTTTCTTACCACTAGAGTCTTGTGAAACGCCAATAATTCTTCCTGGAATTTTCCTTTTAAATTCTTCTGTGGTTGCGAAGAAAGCAGCGTGAGGACCACCGAAGCCCATAGGGACTCCAAACCTTTGAGCATTGCCAATTGCAACATCTGCTCCCATTTCTCCAGGCGATTTTAGAAGAGTTAAGGCTTGTAGATCCGTGGCTATACAAACAAAAATATTATTTTCGTGAGCTCTTTGGCAAAGATTCGTAAAGTCTACAATCTTTCCTTCTGTATCAGGGTTTTGAATTAGAATACCAAAAGTGTTATCATCTAAAGTAAAGTTATCAGGATTTTCAATCTTTAGTACAATCCCCATTGGATTAGAACGGGTCTTGAGGACATCAATAGTTTGAGGATGACATTTATCAGAAACAAGGAAGTTGACTTTAGTGGATATTTTTGAAGAATTAAAAAACATAGTCATTGCTTCCGCGGCTGCAGTAGCTTCATCCAAGAGAGATGCATTTGATACTGGAAGATTTGTTAGATCTGAAATCATAGTCTGAAAATTCAATAACGCTTCGAGTCTCCCTTGGCTAATTTCAGCTTGGTAGGGAGTATATTGGGTATACCAGCCAGGATTTTCTAGGATATTTCGTTTAATTACCCCGGGTGTATAAGTATTATAATATCCCTGACCTATGTAAGATGAAAAAACTGTATTCGAGTTTCCATACTTTTTCAATTTACTAAGAGCCTCAATTTCATTAATACTGTCAAAGTATTTATCACTAAAGTCAGATAAGATGTTTTTAGGAATTGTTTCGTTAATAAATTCATCAAAAGATGAAAAACCTAGATAAGAGAGCATTTCTTTAATTTGTTCTTTATCAGGACCTATATGACGATTAGAAAATGGAAAGGACATAAATATTAAATTTTTTACCTAATTAAACGGCTAACTTTAAAAAAAAAATACAGTCATTACCCAACATGATTTTAAAAATAATTTTATCGTTCTAATTACGCAATTAAGTGAATAAATTAAAACATAATTCTTACAACAATAATTAAAAACTCACCGGATTAATGAAGCTTATTTTTATTATAAAAGTTTCTGATCATTTATCAGAAACATAACAGAAACAGATGCACCCGAGAGGTGCATTTTTTTTATCTTAAAGGAAATATAAATGGAACAATTAATTAAGTTGCAAAATATTGACACAAAGCTCAAAGATTTGAATGATCTTCTTGGTGATCTGCCATCAAAAGTTGAAGATCTCAACAATCAAGAAGAATCTACTAAAAACTCAATAAGCAGTAAAAAAAATAGATCAAAAGAATTAGATCTTGAAATAAGTAAGATAGATTTAAATATTTCTCATGCAAGTGAGAAGATAGAAAAGTTAAAAGACCAACTTTTTCTAGTTACAAACAATAAACAATACGATGCATTAATGACTGAAATAGATCATCTAAAAGGTGAAAGAACAAACTCAGAAAATCAATTAATTGACCTAATGGAAGAAAAAGAATCTACTACCCAATCGATTGATTCTATGGAATCTGAACTACAAAGTCTATCTGAAAATCTGAATGTTAGACGTAAAAAACTTGAGTCAGTCATTGAAGAATCAGCTGAAGAAAAGAGCCTACTCCAAAAAGAACGAGACCAAAATATTAAAGATATCGATCAGAATATGTTAGAAATATATAACAGAGTTATTGAGCATAGGGGAGGGCTAGCGGTTGTAAAATTGCAAGGATCTGCTTGCGGTGGTTGTGGGGCTCATATTCCTCCACAAACTGTATCTGAAGTACGTGCAAAATCTGCTGTTCACACATGTGGCGTGTGCGGTAGATTCCTTTATCACAAATAGGGTCTTAATTTTATAATTGAGCTGGTTGGATGGTTGCTCTGGGCTTGTTGTTATAACCCCAGAGAGGAAAGTCCGGGCACCACAGAAAAAGGTGCTTCCTAACAGGAAGATATTTGAATTCTCAAATAATGGAAAGTGCAACAGAAAATATACCGCCTTCGGGTAAGGGTGAAATAGTGGTGTAAGAGACCACTCGATCTAAAACAAATTTTAGATTTGTGTAAACCCCACCTGGTGCAAGATTAAATAGTTTCTAAGATGTTTTTCGCATTGATTGAAGAATGGGTAAATCGCTTGATATTTACAGTGATGTAGGTACTAGACAAATGACCATCCCTAAGGGGAATTTTACCCTTAGGACAGAACTCGGCTTATAGACCGGCTCAATTTTTTAAACCATTTTTAAATTAAGACTGCATTATATCTAATTTATTTTAGTATATAATAATTGTGAATTATCGATAACTTATTTTTTAAATGAAGAACATAAAATTATAAAAAAATGGTTAGTGAATTTGTAAATGACCAAATTCATTCAATTGCTAGGGAAATTGATAAAAAGGACAGAATCCCTAAAGACATGGTAGGAAAATTGGGTGAGATGTTATTAAGGGGAATCAATGTTCATGAATGTGATGTCGAACATTTTTTCAGAGAATCAAAAATTCTTGAAATAGTTGAAGGTCCTTCCTCAATACAGAGAATAGTTATTTCAAATGAAATTATTAAAAATGCAATGATTCAATGATAAGACAAAAACTTCTAAAATTATGGTCCTATTTATATTTGGACAAATATTTAAGGCAATACTCAATTATATTAACCTTGATTATTTTGATATCCTTCCTTTTCCCTACAGGGGGAGTTTTAAAATATGCATATCAAATCAATGACATAGCTAGTGATGAAATTATAGCCCCTTTTACTTTCCCAATATTAAAATCAGAAGAAAAGTTAAAATTGGACTTGGATGATAGGAAAAAATCTATTCCGTTCATTTTTAATAGAAATGATCAAATTGTAAGCCAAAGTTTATTAGAATTGGATGAGTTTTTCAATTTAGTTAAAGGTTTACGTAATGCATATTGGAGATTAGATCAATCGGAAAAGTTAGTTTATGAAATGCGTTATAATAAGCAATACGAGAAGGCAAGGTCGGAGTTTATCTCAGATAGTACGAATGTCGTAATCTTAAGAAGAAATTTCTCAAAACTATATCCATTTATTCTTAGTAAAGAAAGTTGGAACGACTATGTATCACTACCTAGAGATCTAAGAGATTCAAGGGTATCTATAAGGCATAATGAATTAATCTCCCAAATATGCAGAAATAGATGGTCAGAGGGCATTTATGATATCAAGATTAAAGATATCTTCAGTCGGAAAGTAACAGTCAATCAGGGAGATCTTCCTGTTATCGCATCTCCAGCAGATTTTAATGACCTTGAGCTGGCATGGACAAAATCTAAAAAAGAATTAATATCGTCACTCGATGAAGCTGATGAGTTTTTAGATCTTGGTTATGATCTTATAATAGAGTTTATGAAACCAAACTTATTATTTGATCAACAATTAACAGAAAAAAAACAAAACGAAAGTTTAGATAAGGTCCCTCGAAGTCAAGGAGTGGTTCTTAAAAATGAATTGATTGTAGATGCTAATGTCCGAGTAACAAAAGATGTGCTTCTAAAGTTAAAATCATTATCGAATGCCGTAATGCAAAAGGAAAAAAGAACTGGTGTATTACAAAAGATACAGGGATTTTTTGGTAGAATAATTTTACTATTGGTAATACTATCGCTATTTTTTGCATTTTTAGCATTGTATAAAAAAAATATTTTCCAAGATTGGAAAATGGTACTTTTGATTTCTATAGTTTTTATAATACAATTAATGTTATCTAACATTATTCTCTTACAACTTGAGTTATCTGAATACTTAATACCATTTACGATAGGAGCGATGACTCTTACAATCCTTTTCGATGCCCAAATTGGTTTTATGGCAATCGCTTCAATGGCAATATTAATGGGCTTAATGATGGGCCAAGGGATTGATTTGATAATAGTTTCTCTATTTTGTTCAACTGTAGCTATTTATAATATTCGAAGATTGAGAAAGAGGAGTCAACTTTTTTCTACAATGTTTGCTCTCATTGCCGCTAGTTTTTTTGTTGCAATAGGCCTAGGTCTTTTCAAGGATAATACCTGGGAAATAATTTTTAGAGATGTTCAGTTTCTTGCGATAAATAGTATTTTAGCTCCAATTTTTACCTATGGATTGGTAGGGGTTTTCGAGATGTTTTTTGATATTACAACCGATTTAACATTAATTGAGCTTCTTGATTATGATCACCCTCTTTTAAAACGCGCTCAACAAGAAACGAATGGGACCTTCAATCATAGCATTGTTGTCGGTAACCTAGCGGAGGCTTGTGCAAATTCTATTGGAGCTCATTCTTTATTATGCAGAGTAGGAGCTTATTATCATGATATTGGCAAAATGCAAAAATCTGAATATTTTATCGAGAATCAATTTGGGGCAGATAATAAACATAATAAAATCACAGCAACGATGAGTGCTAGAATTATAAGATCACATGTTAAAGATGGTTTACAATTAGCAAAAGATTATGGATTGCCTAAAATTGTATCTGATTTTATTCCTATGCATCATGGTACTACAAGAGTTGAATATTTTTATAGAATGGCTCTAGAGCAAGCTGAAAAAGATAAAACAAAAGTAGACGAATCTGCATTTAGATATCCAGGGCCAAAACCAAATACAAAAGAAACAGGGATCTTAATGCTTTGCGAAGCTATTGAAGCTGCTGTCCGCTCGATCAAAGAACCCGATATCCTAAAAATTGAAAACATGATAGATAAGATTATTAAACAAAGAATTGAAGATGGTCAACTTAGTGAATGCCCTCTAACCCTAGATGAATTAAAAAAAATAAAGGGAACAGTTGACGGGACCAGTGGGATGCTGCCAGTTTTAAGAGGTATTTATCATATAAGAGTTGAATACCCTGATGATAAAAAAACAAATTCTGAAAAATGATTACAATGACCTTTGATTGTGATCCATCGTTGATTGCTCCAAATCGAGAATGTGTTCAGATACTAATCGAAGATATCCTTGCAGAAAAAGGAATCGAATATGCACAATTATCTTATATTTTTTGCAATGATGTTTATTTATCAAGATTAAAAAAAAAATTTTTTAAAAAAAATCACTTAACTGATGTTATTGCGTTTCGATTAAATAGTTATGAAGAAAAAAAAGTAGAAGGTGAAGTCTATATTAGCCTACAAAGAGCAAAAGAAAATGCAAAAAAGTATAAAGAACCCTATAAGAGGGAAGTTGGTAGATTAATAATCCACGGCTGTTTGCATTTGCTTGGTTACCTAGATGAAACAAAAAAACAAAAACAAATAATGGATAACCTTGAAAATGTATTTTTAGATAAAATGCTCTGGGCAAAGTTGTTTTAAATTGGTAGACAAGTTTAAAACAACCAAACTTTTTTTAGAACTTATTGACATAGTTGAAAAACTTCGATCTCCAGACGGTTGTCCCTGGGATAAAGAACAAACACACGGCTCTTTATTGCCATACTTTCTAGAAGAAACTTACGAAGTAATTGAAAGTGTAGAATTAGGTGATTGGGTAACGTTAAAAGAAGAATTAGGCGATGTTCTCTTGCATATTTTTTTACAAGCACAAATAGCAAGAGAAAGTAATAAATTTGATATTCAAGATACTTTAAACGGTATTAATGAAAAGCTTATTAGAAGACATCCACATGTTTTTGGAAATAAGGAAAAGGGTGGTGCTTACCAGTCTAAAAAAGATTGGGAAAGGCAGAAGCATGTTGAGAAGAAAAGAAAATCCCGTTTAGATGGTGTACCTAAAAAACTTCCTGCATTAATTAGAGCACAGCGATTACAGGAAAAGGCTTCTTATGCTGGGTTCGATTTGGTCAAAATTGAAGATGTTTGGGAAAAGTTATTTGAAGAATTAAACGAGTTAAAATTTGCTCAGGAAAAAGGGGATATGGAAAATGTTAAGGAAGAGATTGGAGATGTGTTTTTTTCGGTAGTGAATCTCTCAAGATTTTTAGGTTTTTCTGCTGAAGACATGCTTCGAGAAACCAACCGAAAATTTATTTACCGGTTCAAAAAAATTGAACAGGAATTGAAGGAAAATGGAAAACAGTTAGAAGATTGTAATATCGAAGAGATGGAAAGAATTTGGGAAAAATCAAAGGATTAGATTTTATACAAAGACAAATTTAATACTTATTGTTCTGTTCCTAGTATAGTTGCTATAATTTTTCTACTGGCCCCTTGGTTTCGATGTTCACACAGATAAATTCCTTGCCATACCCCCAAGTTTAGTTTTCCATTTGTGATAGGGATGGAAATTGATGGTCCCAAAAGAGAACTTTTTAAGTGAGCAGGTATATCATCTTGACCCTCATAAGTATGCTTGTAATAGCTTTGGTTTTCAGGCACGAGCATATTGAAATGAGATTCAAAGTCTTCAAGAACGGTTTGATCTGAATTTTCATTAATTGTTAAAGAAGCAGAGGTATGTTTTATAAATAATTGAAGAATTCCAATTCTAAAATCCTTTAGTTCAGGCATATTTCCCAATATGTTATCAGTGATTACATGGAAACCACGACTTTTGGGACTAAGACTAATTTTTTTTTGAATCCACATCAGATATTATTATGTTTTTCTTTCTTTTTTTCGAGCAGCAGGGAAAAGGATATTATTTAGAATTAATCTATATCCAGGTGAATTTCTATGCAATGTTAAATCTGTAGGAGGATCGCCAACGAAATGTTGATAATCCTCTGGATCATGACCTCCATAAAAAGTAAATGTTCCTTTACCAAAATTACCATGAAGGTACTTAACTTGATCAGAAGAAGGATCCTCACCCATGATTACAATATGTTTTTTAATTTTATCTTTATGGAAACCAGTAGTTTGTCCCATAAATCCTTTTATGATTGGAACATGGTTTTGAGTTAGCATTGAAGGAACAGGGTCGTATTTAGCTGAAAATTCAAATAAAGTAAAATAATCTGCTTTTGCTCCTCTAGTGATTGGGTTATGGCTAGGTGGAAAATCTATATCAGAAAACTCATAGATCATGGGATCAGAGATTATTTTAAAATTTTCGAAGGCAAAACACTGTGAGTAGTCTAAGTTCTTTTGAAGCTCAGGACTGGTAGAAGTTCCGTCATATACAGCCTCAACACCATCATAACTGCCTATCGCTAATGCAATATCATATGAATCGGTAGCAGAGCACATTGCAAACAAGAATCCTCCATCTTTTACATAGCTCTTTATCTTTCTTGAAATACCTTTTTTATGTTCATGAACACTAGGATATCCAAGCTTTTCTGCTAGGTTTTGGAATTGTGCCTTTTGATCTTTGTACCATTTTGAGTTTCGATGGCTTCTATAAAATTTACCAAACTGCCCTGTAAAATCTTCATGATGCAAATGCAGCCAGTCGAAATCTTTAAGTTTACCTAGATGTACTTCAGTATCCCATAAAGTTTCATAGTCTACTTCTGCATATGTAAGTGCAAGGGTAACTGCATCATCCCAAGGTTGTTTGTTTGGAGGAGTATAAATTGCAATTTTTGGTTTTTTTTCTAATAACATTATATCCATATTACTCTGATCAATAGTTGAATAAATGTTCAATAGATCATTTGAATTAATTTTTCTGTAAGTTACTCCTCTAACTCGACATTCTTTCTCGATAAAATTATGAGAATCAACCAAAAAAGATCCTCCATGATAATTTAAGAGCCATTCAATATTTATGTTATTTTTTAAAATTAGATATGCAATCCCATAAGCTTTTAAGTGATCATTTTGTGTTTGATCCATTGGGATGAGAATTTTTTGTCCTAATAGTAATGTAAATGTAAATAAATAAAAAATGGCTTTCATTAGCTTTCAGTTTTTTGAATTTTTCGAACATGATATCTGATTGGTTCATAATAAATGGAATAGGTAAAGTCATTTAATATTTTCATATAATATTCTAGCGAATTTTCTATGTTCTTACTTTGGATTTCATATATTTGTCCAGATAGAATTATCCCTCTATCAGCAAATTCTGTATTGTCAAGTAATGACGCATAAATCAAGGCACGAGTATAATCTTTTAACTGAAAGCATAAAATAGCTAATCTTAAATTAGCTAAAGTTACAATAGGAGCTTCTGGAAAATTATTGACTAGATATTCGAGCTCTTTTATCGCATCGCCTAATTTTTTCTGTCTAATGTAAACTTCAGACTTTTGAAAATATTTGAACGGTTCGTAATTGGATGAATCTTTGCAATATTTAACAATAAGATTTTTCAATTCCATTAAATCATTAAATGAAGGATCAGAAGATTTTAACTTAGTCAGTGATTGATTGATATTACTTAATGTTGAGTCTGGATGATCAGTGAGGAATTGAATAAGAATGATTTTTTCGCCAATACCTTTAAGATTTTCAACCTTTAATTGCTGCTGCAAAAAATTTAATGCTTCTTTAGTCTGGCCCATAGCTATTAATACATCAGAGGTTCTATTAATAATGCTTAGCTTGTTTTTTTTATTTGGTTTGTATTTGATTGATTTGTTTAAGAGGTAGTAGGCTTTATCAAAATCTTGCAATATCCTATAATTTATTTCACCTAAACGGTAATAAGCCTCCGATAAAAAAGAAGATTTTTTTAATGAAACGAGAAGTGAGTCATAGAGACTTAGACTTGATTCTAAATGCTTGGACGATATTGATGAGAAGACTTGAAAAGGATCTTTAAAAAAAGTATTGTTATCATAAAAATAGGGTATTAAATACTTGTTTGTTGGGGTAGTGATTTGATCATCAAAAGTTCGCCCTAAACCTAGAAGAGCTCTCTCCGTAAGCCTTGAATTAATTTTATGGCTTAAAACAAAGTAATATGCATCCATTGCACTTTGGTATTGCCTTTCATTTCGAAGATCATTCGCAAATTTAATCCAATCGTTAAAGTCTTTATTACCTTTAGCCGTCCAGTCTTTTTTTGCTTGAATTGAAAGGTTGTACTTTTGTTGTTTAAAATAAAATTCGCTAAGCATATTAAGAATTTGATCTGGATATAGTTTAGAAGCTTGAAAAAGTTTATTTTCAATAATGGAAATTGCTTCTTCATCATCACTCATAAGTAATATTTTTCTCTCAATCAATCCTTTATAACCTTGTTCATTCAGAAGATGTGATATGAATTCATCCATTGCAGTTTCAAACTTACCAACAGATTGAAAATATGTTCCCAATTCATAGGAAAGAAAGGATTTTCCAAAATTATCTCTCCCTTTTTTGACGACAGTAGAAAGTTCTTCTTCTAGATTATGCCTAGCCATAGTGGATAGCACTATTCTGTAATAAGATCGGTTATGCCTGAATTTATTTAATCCTGCATACCAGATAACTTTAGCATCTTTTTTTTGATTATTCAAAAAGTAGAGTTCTCCAAGTTCGCAGTGCGTCCTAATATCGTTAGGCTCTTTTCCCATTCTAAGTCGCATAAATTGTATTCCTTGATCGTACATTAAGTATTTATAATAAATATCTTTCAGATTCTGTACTGCTTGTCTATTATTGGGTTCTTTGGACAAAATATCATTATAGAGCGAAATAGCTCCTTCAATATCGCCCTTTTTTTCTAACATTTGGGCTGTTTTAATTATTTTTTTATCAGAAAACCTGTCTTGCCCAAAAGATAAAATAAGAGGGATAAGCAAAAGAACAATTAAAGTATTATTCACTAAGATTATCCGTATCATTTTGATAATTACTGCTACTTAAAAAATTAAAATATCTTTTTATCATGTTTTGATGCTCCTTTGAATATCCAGCTCTCATTGAGCTGTTAAGGGCTTTTAAAGTAATATTTTCACGTTGTCCTAAATTAGTAGGAAGGCCACCAGGGCCAGAGTATGTTAGTTCAAGTTCAGCTGAAGACGACTGTCTTTCGTCTTTCTCTCCACGTTGAGTCATTGATACTTGACTATCTAGCATTCTTGAAAGAATTTTTCGCTGTCGATCTTGCGTCTTTTGGCTATACTGGTTTTTTTGTAGATCTTTTATAACCTCATCCATATCTCTTGCAATTCCGCTTAGATCTCCAAGCTTATTTCCACTGGACTGGCGCATTTCGTTCATTAATTGTTCTAAGGATTTACGAATCCCTTTTTGGCTTTTCATCATCTGCTGCATCATTTGCTGTTGTGCCGCAGCTGCCATTTTACCGATAGCTAACTGTAGACCTTGTTGATTTAAGCTTTGTTGTTGACCAGCCATTTGTTGCATCATTTGCATAAATTGCTCAACGCCGCTTGCAGAACCAGATCTTTTCATATTTTCAATAGAGTTAAATAGTCCTACTGCTGCATCATTTAATCCCTGCATAGCAAGATTTTGGCTTTCTTTTGCTTGAGAAGTATTCTTTTCTGTAAGCTTTTCCTTAGCTGTTTGCATACCATAGTTTGCTTTTCCAATACCTCTTCCAATTTCCGGAGTAATGGCAAATGTTTCTTTTGATAACTGCATCATCTGATTGGTTATAGATTGCAGTTGATCTTGTAAGACTTGTTGCCTAGCTGCTAGGTCTTTAAGTCTTGGTGAATTTCGATAAGTTTTTTCAACCTCTGTTCCTAAATTTTCTTCTTCTGATGATAAGTAGAGTATGTTCTGCATTAGTTTTTCAAGTTTTTGAGCCATTTCTGAAACTGTCTCTTTTTGAAATCCCTGCTGAATATCTCTCATTTGCTGCATTATATTTTCCAGTTTATCGGTTGAAATTGAACTCGAGTTGTGCGCACTTTGAAATTCCATATTGTTCAAACTTTTTTCTGTGTCTTGCAAAGATGATTTAGTTTCTATAGATAAATCAGATTCATATAAAGAAGATAATTCTTCTGATGAAGTGCTACTGAACGGATCAACTAATGATGAAGCCTCTTCAATTAAAGAAAGTATGTTTTGAAACTCATCTAAATTTCTTTGTTGTTCCTGAACAAATCTTTGAGATTTTGATAAATCTGTATCTGGACTGAGATCTTTAATTTCCTCACTAATTGCATTTTGCTGCTCAAAAAGCTGCTGTAATCTTTTTTGTATTTCATCTAACTTTTGCTCAGCTTGGAATCTTTTAAAAATATCTAAATACCTGTCAAGGTCATTTTCAATTTGCTCCATATTATTAGATAAATTATTTAAAGCCTCTTGCAATGATTTAACATCTAATTCATTAAGAGCTTGTTGAAGTTCTTCCAAATTATTTTTCATATTTTCTGGCATTATATCATTAACAAGCTTTGAAAGTTCATCAAACTTTTCCAATAAACTTGGAGAAAACAATTTATGTTTATCTGCTTGTTTTGTGATAGACTCAATGGATTCAGATAGTTTTTCTAATTGAAGAATCTCCTTTTTTGCATTTTCAATTACGTCTTGGATAGATTGTTTTTGATCCCAATCGAGTTCCTTTTCTTTAAGCATTTTTAATTCTAAAGATTCAAACTCTTCTTTTAATTCTTTTATGTCATCAAGTTCTTGGGTCATATCCTCAAAGAACTGTTCTTCAGAGTTTGTTATACTTTCAAAAAGATCAGTCAAGGATGGAACCCGGGCAATAAAGGTGTTTGAAATAGTTTTTTTAGGTCCAGAAATATTATCATTGTCAGTCAATTCAAAATGAAAATGAATTTCATCATCTGGCATTAGGTTTAAATTATTTAATTCCCATAACATTTTTATAGATTGAATAAGTGAATCTGGTTCAAGCTCATCAATTTTAAGCATAGCTACAAATGTATCATCTTTAATATAAACCGGTTTTTTAACTTCATATGCAAGTTGTAAGTCTGTAAAGCCGAAATCATCTACAACATCTATATGTAGCGGAATAATTTGCTCATTTCCCAATTCAATCATAGGAGGAGGTTTAATGATATTTATCATTGGATTGTTGTCTGGTATAATTTCAAGAGTGTAGGGGATAGGATCTCTATTTGTTATCCCTCTTTTATCAGCAAGGTTTACAATAAAACTTCCCTCTTTCAATAATGTAAAGCCTCCTGATGCTGAATTATTACTTGTAACCATATTCACCCTTTCATTATTCAACCTTAAATATGCAGTGCGGAGTATTCTGTTTGATATAATGTCTATTAGAATTTCTGAACCTTTAAGACTTTTAATAGTCGCTATATTACCCTCTTGAGTGAATTCGTCAATTTTACTGTATTTAGGAGGTGTAATTTTTAATGAAAAATTTTCAAACGAAGGTCTATCTGTAACAAAAATTGTATCAAGTGTCGTAGTTACCTCATTCCAAGATTCCCAAAAAAAACGGGCATATACAGCTGCTTGATAAGAATAATCTTGATACAACTCAGGTAATTTAAAAAGATATTCACCAGTTTCTGTTGGAGGAGAAGAAAATTTTAATCTTAACGAGTCCCTTTTCTGGGTTGAAACTTGAGTAGGTGTAAGGAAAAGAAAAATAGTGTCGGGTATTACGGATGAGGCTTTTACACTTATGGTTGGTTTTTCGCCCCCAAGTATATTTAATGGTCCCGTGGTATTAAACAATTTAAAAGGTTTTGGTGCTTGAAATACATCTCGAGGATTACTCCATCGAAAAAACGACTCGGAAGAAGTTTGATAGAATAAAGAAAACATTATAATTACAAAGACCCAAGAAGACAAAAGAATCATTTTAATTTGTGATCGATTTTTTTTTACAATAATATAGGAAAAGTCAAAGTGCGCAAGCTTTTTTAATATTGATTTTATATACGCATTTGCCAATGA
>MDSZ01200036.1_pt1 | contig 15067 bp, 18 predicted proteins | sample 811201 | NCBI WGS metagenome assembly MDSZ01 (sample SAMN05326647, study PRJNA326480) | marine metagenome | isolation source: seawater | place: Indian Ocean: North | collected 2010
TGCTAAACTTTTTATTATATTTACTTACTCTTCCTTTATCTAATATTTTTTGAGCTCCACCTGTCCAAGCATAATGTGACTTTGGATCAATATCCAATTTTAAAGTGTCATTTTCTTTACCCCAAGTCGATCTAGTTTCAAATTCACTACCATCAGTCATTACTACTTTAATCTTGTGATAATTCGGGTGTATATTTTTTTTCATGTTGCGAGTTTTATATTAATAAGCCTTTTTACTCAATATTTTTTTTCAGAATTAAATTGCTTAATTCTTCATGAATATAAGAATTTGAAGCCAAAATATTCCTTTTTAAAGGGTTAGAATTATCATTTTCAAAAAAATCTACAAATCCACCTGCCTCCTTTAAAATTATTATTCCTGCTCCAACGTCCCAATAATTTATTTCTCTTTGCCAGTAGCCATCGAATCTACCACAAGCAACATAAGCAATATCCAAAGCAGCACTTCCAAATTTTCTAATAGGAGATAAAGAAATTTTTGATAATCTTATAAATTCTGCAAAAATATCTTCCTTTATTTTGCTCGAATACTTAGGGCCACCAGTTACCAATAAGGAGTCTTTAATTTTATTTTTTTTTGAAACTCTTATTCGTGTATTATTCAAGAATGCTCCACTTCCTTTTTCAGCACTGAACATCTCGTTTTTAATTGGGTCGAAAATAACTCCACATTTAATTTCATTTTTTTCCTCGTACGCTATAGAAATTGCAAAATGAGGAACCCCGTTTAAAAAATTAAAAGTTCCATCAATAGGATCAATTATCCATCTATTTTTTGTGTTTGATTTATTGATAATTCCTGACTCTTCCGTTACAATTCCATAATCTGGATGAGCTTTTTGCAACTCATCAATTATTGTTTTTTCTGTTCTTTTGTCGGCTGATGTAACAAAGTCCCCAGGACCTTTTGATGAAACTTGTAATTTTTCTATTTCACCAAAGTCTCTTATTAAAGATCTGGAAGCTTTATTGCATGCTTTTGTAATTATATTGATATGAGGAGAGTTAAGTCTCATTAAGATACTCTCTTAATATATTCCAAAGTTCTTGTATCTATTAAAATTTTTTCACCACTCTCGATAAATGGAGGTACATCAATTTTAATTCCACAATCAAGTAAAGCAGGTTTATAAGATGAAGACGCTGTTTGATTTTTAATTGCTGCATCAGTACTTTCTATTAAACATTCAATATTATTCGGTAATTCTATAGAAATTGGTTTTTCATTCATAAAGGAAATTGTAACTTCAAGACTCTCTTTTAGTAATTTGTATCGTTCTCCAGTAATTGATTTAGAAATTTCTACTTGTTCAAAATTTTTATTATCCATGAAATGACAATTTTCTCCATCAATGTACAAGAAATTAAATTTTTTTTCTTGAACCTCTGCTTTCTCTACAGTTTCACTCGATCTAAATCTTTCATTTAACTTAGTGCCTTTAATAATGCTTTTAAGCTCCACTTGATTGAAAGCTCCTCCTTTACCAGGTTTAACATGTTGAGTTTTAAGCACATTCCAATAATCGTTCTTGTGCTCAATAATCATTCCTGGTTTAATTTCAATTGCAGTAATTTTCATTTAAATTTTTTAATAGCAAGTTCTGGTTTTAAATTTGGGTTATCCCAAATAAAACTTGATATTGCAATATATTTTGCTCCGAATTTTAAAAATTTTTTGTAATTTAAATTATTAATTCCTCCTATTGCTACAACTGGTTTTTTAATATTTCTTTTTGCCCAAAATAAAATGTCTAAATTAGCCTTTTTTGCTCTTGGTTTAAGCTTAGATTTATTAAATGAACCAAAAGCCAAATAATCGACTTTGTTTTTTATAGCTAGTTTAGCTAACTTTTTAGAGTTATGACATGTAATTCCAATTATCTTTTTTTTTAGAATTTTTTTTGCTTCTGCTGCTGGTCTATCATTTTGGCCTAAATGACAACCATCTGCATTTATTATTTTAGAAACATCTACTTGATCATTTACAATAAATTTTACTTTATGTTTTTTAGTAACTAATTTTATTTTTTTTCCAATTTTAATTAATTTGTTTTTCTTTATTTTTTTTAACCTTAGTTGAAAAAACTTGACGTTATTTGCCGCCAATACTTTATCCAACTTTTTATAAAAGTTTTCATTAATTGACCTAGGAGAAATTAAATAAACGAACTTTTTCAATTAAATTAAGCTGCAGTCTCTTTTTCCAAGTTTTCAGACCACTCTCCTTTTGAGGAAAGACCATTCATTTTTGCTCTATGGTCGAAAGCTTTCTGAATATTTGGATGATCTTTCTGATTTTTTCCAAATATTTTTAAAGCACTTGCTTGTAGACCCCTACCATACGAAAATGTGATTAGAAAATTTGTGTCATTTATTTTATTTATCTCATTTAAATTTTTGCTAGCTTCTACCTCTGATTGCCCTCCAGATAAAAAAGCAATACCAGGTACTTCTTTAGGAACATTCTTTTTTAAACAATCTAAAGTCTTAGCTGCGATTTCTTCGCAAGATGATTTTTTTGTAGAATCAGTTCCAGGTATAATCATATTTGGTTTTAAAACAGTTCCTTTTAAATCTACTTTGTGTTCATCAAGTTGATCATAACATTCGTTTAAAACGTTTGTCGTCACCTTATAACATTTGTCAATATCGTGAGAACCATCCATTAAAACTTCTGGCTCAATAATAGGGACCATTTTTGTTTCTTGAACAAGAGCAGCATATCTTGCTAATGCATGCGCATTTGATTTTATTGATTGGGTTGAAGGATAATTTGTACCAATTTTATAAACTGCTCTCCATTTAGTAAATCTTGCACCTAATTTGTAATATTCTTCTAACCTCTCTCTTAGACCATCTAACCCTTCAGTTACAGTTTCATCGAGTGATCCGGCCAGTGACTTGGCTCCCTTATCAACCTTAATTCCTGGAATGGCATCATTCTGCATTATTAGTTCTGGTACGGTTTGTCCAAGTGTAGTCTTTTGTCTTATAGTTTCATCAAACAAAATAACTCCTCCAATAAATTGTTTCATACCCTTTGAACTAAAAAGTGTTTGTCTAAAAATTAATCTATTTTGTTCTGTGTTTTCCACATTTATACTCTTAAATCTTTTAGCTATTGTGCCTGTGCTTTCATCCGCAGCCAATATTCCTTTGCCTTTTGCACACATTTTTTTTGCAATTTCTTCTAATGTCATAGTTGAAATTTATTTTAAAACACTTAGGCCAGGCAAGTCTTTTCCTTCAAGAAATTCTAAAAATGCTCCGCCTGCTGTTGATAAGTGTGTAAACATAAATTTACCTTGATTATTTTGATTTATTGCTGAAATAGTGTCTCCACCTCCTAGCACTGAAATTAGAGATTTATTTTGCGTATTTTCAGAAATTTTCCTAGCAATTGCAATGGTGCCAATAGAAAATTCTTTTTTCTCAAAATAACCTGCAGGACCGTTCCAGAGAACTGTATTCGACTTATCTATTAAAGATTCTATTTTTTTTACCGTTTCGGGCCCAATATCTAAAATCATTTCATTCGAGTTAATGCTGTCTTTTTTTTTAATACTTCCAATGTTGTTAAGATTAATTGAAACGTTGCAATCTTCAGGGATAAGTATATTACAATTAAACTTTTTTGAATTAAGGTAGATATTTTCAATTATTTTTCCCGAATTTTTTTCTACTAGTGATTTACCAACTTCATAGCCATTAAAAGCAAGAAAATTATTAGCCATTGCTCCCACAATGACAATATTATCTACAGATTTCATTAAATTTGAAATTACATTTATTTTTGTTGAAATTTTTGAACCCCCAATAATACATGATACAGGCTTTTTTTTATTTTTTATGACCGAATTAATTGAATCAATTTCTTTTTTGAAAAGAGGTCCTGCGCAAGAATAATTAACATATTTTGTGATAGCATGTAGCGAGGCCTGTTTTCTATGAGAGCAAGAAAATGCGTCATTTATATAAATATCTGCAAGCGAGGCAAGTTTTTTTGCAAACAAGTCATCATTTTCATTTTCCTCTTTAAAAAACCTTATATTTTCTAAGAGAATAATTTCACCATCTTTTAGATATGAGAACTTGTTTTTTGTTTCATCGTTAATATCACCCATGAAAAAATATACATTGGTTTTCAAATATTCTTTTAAAAATTTGTATATTGGCGTTAAAGATAATTTGCTATCTTTAGCACCATTAGGTCTACCCAAATGACTTATTATTATTACTTTTGCCTTTTTATTTATTAAATGATTAAGCAAAGGTAAATTTATCAATAATCTTGTGGTGTCTTGAATTTTTTTTTCAATTAAAGGAACGTTCAAATCAAGTCTGACTATAACGTATTTACTCTGAACATCTAAATCTTCAGAAAAATATCTTAATTTATCCATCTTAATTGGGATTATTTCTTAAAGTATCTTGAATTTGATTTACTATTTTTTCCACTGATAAATCAAAATGCTCGTAAATTTTCTTATATGGAGCACTTTCACCAAATTTATTTATTCCTATAGATATACCTTTATCTCCAGAATATTTTTTCCAAGAAGAAATACTTCCAGCTTCAATAGTCACTATTAAAGAATTTTTATCTAAAATATCATCCTTAAAATTATTAGATTGTTTTTCAAAAAGTTCCTGGCATGGCATTGAAACTACTTTAGATACAATGTTATATTTTTCTAAAGAAACTTGAATATTTAAAGCTAGTTCCACCTCAGATCCAGAAGCAACTAATGTAACTTTATTATCGTGTGATTTCATATTTACAACATAAGCTCCGCTTTCAGATCTATTTTTTTCTGAGAAACTGGGGTTTATATATGGAAGTTTCTGCCTTGATAAAGCTATAACACTAGGTGTGTTTTTGCTTTTTAATGCAATCTCCCAACACTCAAGAGTCTCATTTATATCTGCTGGACGAAAAACATTTAAATTTGGTATTGCCCTTAAACCAGTTAATTGCTCAATTGGTTGATGTGTGGGACCATCCTCTCCAAGTCCAATAGAGTCATGTGAAAAAATATAAATTACTTTTAAACCCATCAAAGCGGAAAGCCTTATAGATGGTTTGCAGTAATCTGAGAAAATTAAAAAAGTTCCACCATATGGTATTAGACCGCTATACAATGCTAATCCATTCATAATAGCTGCCATTCCATGTTCTCTGACACCATAATGAATATAATTACCATTAAAATTTTTTGAACTTATTGCTTCGGATTTACTTGTTTTTGTATTATTGGATCCACTAAGATCTGCAGAGCCACCAATTAATTGTGGCAGAATATTTGAAATATTTTCAAGTGTAACGGATGAGCATTGCCTAGTAGCCATACTTGGTTTTGTTTCAAAATATTTTAATTTTTGATTTTTAATCAAATTTTCTAAGTCTCCAAGATCAGAACCAATGTAAGTATTTACTAACTCTTTTTTGAAATTTGATTTTTTTTTATCAAATATTTTTTTCCAGTTTTCCTCTAACTTCTCCCCTTTTTTACCGATATTCCTCCAAGTTGTTAAAATCTCGTTAGGAATTTCAAAAGGTTCACTATTCCATTTAAGTTTTTTTCTAACTAATGATACTTCATCTTCACCCAAAGGAGAGCCATGCGAGGATGCTTTCCCAGACTTATTAGGGGAACCAAAACCAATTAAAGTTTTACAAGAAATTATACTTGGTTTATTAGATTTCGAGGCTTTAGATATAGAATTAGATATTTGTTTTTCGTTATGACCATCTATTTCAATATAATTCCAACCATATCCTTCAAATCTCTTTTTGTAATTATCAGAGACACTTAAAGATGTAGATCCGTCAATTGAGATTTTATTATTATCAAAAAAAACAATTAAATTTTTAAGCTTCAAGTGACCTGCCAAACTCATTACTTCATGGCTTATACCTTCCATTAAATCACCGTCACTTGCTATTACGTAAGTTTTGTTATCAATTATCTGAGATCCAAATTTTTTTCTAAGTTTTTCCTCTGCTATTGCCATGCCTACCGCATTACCTAAACCTTGTCCTAAAGGTCCAGTTGTAGTTTCAATACCTGAACCCTTTTTATATTCAGGATGACCGGCACAAATTGATTTTAATTGTCTAAAATTTTTTATGTCATCAATCGAAATACTTTTATAGCCTGTAAGATAAAGTAGAGAATATAAAAGCATTGATCCATGACCTGCTGACAAAATAAATCGATCGCGATTTATCCAATTAGGGTTTTTTGGATTAAACCTGAGGTGGTATTTAAATAAAACAGTAGCCACATCTGCCATACCCATAGGCATACCTGGATGACCAGAGTTGGCTTTTTGCACAGCGTCAATTGATAAAAATCTTATTGCGTTACTTAAATGATTAAATTTTACGTTCACAGTTAAAATACCTATATAGACTTAAACTAACTATATCAATAATATGATATAAAAAAACACATGAGCTTATTTGAAAAAAAAGAAAAAAACTTAAACGCCTTAATAGGGAAATTAGATGTTTTGACTTCTACTTATTCACAGTCTTCTTATGAAAAGGAAAAAATAATTACTGAAAAAAGGGAAATACTTAAGCAAAAATCACTTGCTGAAAATCGAAATCAAGAGTTGATGAGGGAGCACCACTATCTGAGGCAAAAAATTATTAAACTGCAAGAAGAATTAAACAAGAGATCATCTTTGGAAGATAAATTTAACCAAGACATAGAGGAGCTAAGTCAAGAAACTGAAGAGTTAGTAAATGAAATTGAAAAATGGCAAACGTAAGTATCAAATTTAATAATAAAGATTATTTACTGTCATGCGATGATGGCCAAGAGGAGTCTTTAAAATCTCTAACTAAATTTCTTGACAAAAAATACAATGAATTAAAAGATAAACTAGGGAATATCGGTGAAAATAAACTTTTACTAATTACAACTATTCAATTAATAGATGATTATTTTGATTTAAAGCAAAGAGTTTCTGATCAAAAAAATAAAATTGATAATTTGGCAAGTAAATTTCAAGAATTAAAAAGATTAGCAATACAGTATAAAGATGCGAAAGATAAGGAAATAAATAACTTAAACAATGAATTAGAGAAGTTTAAAAAGACTGTTGAAGAGAGCAAGATTCTTTATGAGTCAATGTTGGACAAGACAACAAAATCTCTTGAAAAAATATTATCAAACACTGAATCAATTTCAAAAATTCAGTAAATGAAAGAAAAATTTCGAATTAGGAAAAAATATTTATTAATTAGAAAAAAAAAATATTTTGAAATTAAATCAAGTTTTTTTAATCCTTTATTAAGATTAATTCAAAAGAAAATCAAAAAAAATAAAATTAGTATATTTGGTTATTATCCAGCCTCTTATGAGGTAAATATTTTAAAAATATTTAATACAAGCTTAGTCAAAAATTTAACTTTATTTCTTCCAGTTATTGATAAAAATAATGGTATGAGTTTTCATAAATGGAAAAAAAACGATGTATTATGCATTAATCGTTACGGCATGCCAGAGCCTGCGATTTTTTCTAATTACCAAATACCTGATATAATAATGGTGCCATTAATTGCATTTGACAATCAAAACAACCGTCTTGGCTATGGTAAAGGTTATTATGATTTATATTTGGGTAAATTTCTAAAAAAAAATAAAAATATAATCACTATAGGGGTCGCTTTTTCATTTCAAAAACACCATAAACTGCCAACTACAAGTAACGATGTGAAACTCAATTACGTATTAACCGAAAAAGGAATTAAATGAAAATTTTAATTTTGGGAGATGTAGTTGGAGTTACAGGAAGAAATGCTATTGAAAAAAGTCTTCAAGGAATAATAAAAGATAAAATGATAGATTTTACAATTGTAAATGGTGAAAATTCAGCAGATGATGGAAGAGGCATAACAAAATCTATAGCAGACAATTTTTTTTCTTGTGGAGTAGATGTTATCACATCCGGTAATCACATTTGGGATAAAAAAGAAATAGTAGATTATATCAACGTTGAAAGAAGACTTTTAAGACCTTCCAATCTTGCAGACGGTTCCCCTGGAAAAGGAGTGGGCGTTTATTTGACCAAGGATAAAAAATTTAAAATTGGGGTGATAAACTTAATGGGAAATGTTTTTATGAGAAAAACAAGCAATGTTTTTGAGTCAGCAAGTGAGATAAAAAAAAAATTGATCTTAAAAAAAAATGTAGATTTTATAGTAATCGATTTTCATGCTGAGATTACTAGCGAGAAAATGGCACTGGCACATTTTTTTGATGGCCATTCAACCTGTATATTCGGTACACATACACACGTGCCTACTGCAGATACTAGAATTTTGGAAAAAGGAACCGCATATCAGACTGATATTGGTATGTGTGGAGATTATAACTCTGTAATTGGAATGAATAAAGAAAATTCTATTAAAAAATTTTTTAACGACAAAAGCGCAACCAATCACTTTCCAGCTAAAGGAGAGTCTACATTATCAGGAATTATTGTCGAGGCCGACAATCAAACTGGACTTGCAAAAAATATTACAAGAATAATAAAAGGTGGGAGTTTAATAGAATAGTATGGCGGGTCATTCACATTGGGCTGGTATTAAACATAAGAAAGGAAGAGCAGATCAACTTAGATCAAAAATATTCTCTAAATTATCAAGGGAGATAACAGTTGCAGCAAAACTAGGAGATAAAGACCCAGAACTTAATCCAAGGTTGAGAACTGCTATTCAAGCAGCTAAGCAAGCGAATATGCCTAAAGACAACATTTCTCGAGCGATCAGCAAATCAGAAATGAGTGATAACAAGATTTATGAAAATTTAAGATATGAGGGCTTTGGTCCTTTTAACATTCCTTTAATAATTGAAACATTAACTGACAATAAAAATAGATCCGCATCAGCAATTCGTACCATTTTACAAAAAAATGGAGGAAGACTTGGTGAAATTGGATCTACAAGTCATTTATTTGCAAACGTAGGAATTTTACATATTGATAAAAAAGAATTAAGTGAAGATGAAATATTTGATATTGCTTCAAATCTCGGCGCTGAAGACTGTTTAGACCTTGAAAATGTTTATGAAGTTATCTCAAAAAAAGAGGATTTTTATAAAATTAAGATAGAGTTTGAAAAAAAATTAGAAAATTTTAAATACTCAGGTATAGAATGGAGGCCTCATAATTATATTGTTTTAAAAAAAGAGGAAAAAGAAAAGATAATAAAAATTTTAAATTCATTGGAAGAAATAGATGATATTCAAAATGTTTATACAAATATTAACTTTAATGATTAAAACGTGAAAATAATTGGAATAGATCCTGGCCTGAGTGGTGCTATAGCCATCTTTGAAAACAATAAAGTAATAAGTATTTTCGATATGCCTGTAATGTCAGAAGGAAAAAAAAATAAACGACAAATCAATAGTGCACAATTAGTCAGTATTTTAAAAGACAATATTCAAGCGGAGGACGAGGTTTGTGTTGTGGTTGAGCAAGTGAATGCGATGCCTGGCCAAGGAGTTACAAGTATGTTTAATTTTGGTCAATCATTTGGCGCTATAAAAGGGGTATGCGCAGCATTAAATTTACCAATCTTTTTTGTTAGACCTTCAAAATGGAAAAAACATTTTGAACTGATAAATTCATCTAAAGACTCTAGCAGAACCAAAGTAATAGAAATGTATCCATCATTATCGAGCCAGCTATCAAAAAAAAAAGATGCCAACAAATCAGACGCTATTTTAATAGCTAGATTTTATAGTGAGTCGAGACCGAAAAATATTAAATAGTCATACAAAAGTATTATTTAAATGCCAAATTCATGACACAATCTGAAAGTATCAACTCTCAATGGAACAAGAAATAGCATCCCAAGTTGTTGGTTTAGGAGGAAGCACAGATTTTTCTTTATGGAAACTTTTTCTCAGAGCAGATTTTGTTGTAAAATTTGTAATAATTCTTTTGATAGCAAGTTCAATTTTTTCATGGGCTTTAATTTTTAATAAATATCAATTATTTAAACGAATAAATGCCTCAACTGAGGATTTTGAAAAAAAATTTTGGAAAGCAAAATCAGCAGAAAGCTTTAACAATAATTTACCTTCAAATTCAAAAGATCCAGCGACAATAATTTTTAAAACAGCAATGAACGAGTTAATTAAAACAAAAAGACAATCTTCAAGTGTTCAAGCCGCCAGAGTTGAACGAGTTTTAGAAATTGCGACTGATAATGAAATTAAAAATATTGAAAAAAATTTCACTTATTTAGCGACGATTGGTTCAACCGCACCTTTTATAGGCTTGTTCGGAACGGTTTGGGGAATTATGAACTCATTTCAATCTATTGCTATTTCTAGAAATACGAGTTTAGCAATTGTTGCGCCTGGAATAGCCGAAGCTTTATTTGCAACGGCTCTAGGTTTGTTAGCTGCTATACCGGCAGTGGTTGCATATAATAAATTTAACAGTGACTCAAAAAGATATATTTCAAAAATAGATAATTTTTCAAAAAGATTTCTCTCAATAATATAAAATGGCTTTTAAATTCAATCGCTCAAAAAACGAACCTATGAGTGAAATAAATGTAACACCATTTGTTGACGTAATGCTCGTGTTACTTATTATATTTATGGTTACTGCACCATTGTTAACCGTTGGTGTTCAAGTGGATCTCCCAGAGTCAGCAGCTGACTCTCTTCCCGATGACCAAGAGCCACTAACTATTACAATTAACTCTAAGGGAGAAGTTTATATTCAAGAACATAAGGTTACTTATCAAAAAATTGTTCCAAAACTTTTAGCAATAGCGAAAAATAGAACCGATACAAGAATTTATGTAAGGGGTGACAAAACAATTAACTATGGCAGGGTCCTAGAAGTAATGGGAACTTTGTCAGGTGCTGGATTTTCTAAAGTAGCCTTAATTTCTGAGCCTTACAAAAACTAAATGAAAAATGACAAGAAGTTTAATTTATTCTTTTATATTTCACTCTTTAATGATTGTCCTAACTGTAATAAGTTTGCCTTTTATGATTAGAGAACCAGTCGATTTACCTCCAATAGTCTCTGTAGAATTAATACAGATTTCAGATAAAACTAATATTCCTTATGCTCCAAAAGCTAGAAAGATTATTGAAGAGACAAAAAAAAAAGAAGAAAGAGTAGTTTCAGAGCAGGCACCACCTGCTGCGAAAGCAAAAGAAAAACCAGACAGAATACCGATGCCAGATGAAAAGAAAGAAACTAAAGAAATTGAAAAAAAGAAACAAAATCCCAAAGAAATTAAGCCTGAGATAAGACAATCTTCAGAATTTGAAAAAAAGGAGATAATTGATACTAATCAAATAGCAGCTTTAATTGATAAAGCTAAAGAAGAAGAGGCAGTAAAACAAAAAGAAAATAATAAACTTACTCAAAGTAGTGTTAAAAATTCTTTTGCAACAGGGCTTACTTTGTCGGAGGAAGATGCTCTTAGAGCGCAGATATTTGGATGTTGGAGTGTGCCTTTAGGTTTACCATATGACCAAGATTTATTAGTAAGAATAAAACTTCAATTGAAAAAAGATGGAACAATTTTAAAATCTGAAATTTTAGACCATGAAAGAATGAACAGGCCTGGACAAAAATTTTATAAAATTTTAGCTGAAAGTGCTTTGAGGGCAGTTCGATTATGCCAACCTTTAAAAGTTCCTCCTACTGGATATGAAAAATGGAAGGATATTCAATTAAATTTTAACCCTGAGGAAATGCTAAAAGGATAATGAAAAAAATTTTAATAATCTTGGTTTTGAGCTTTATTTTCATAAGTAAGTCCTTCGCTCTTATTGAAGTTGATATTACCAGAGGAAATTTAGATCCTCTGCCAATAGCTATTTCACCTTTACATGTAGATATTAAATCAGAAAATTATAAAGATTTAAGAATAAAAGAACTGGGGAGTAATATATCTAAGATTATAGAAAAAAATTTTAAAAACACTGGTTTATTTAATCCTTTAAAAAAGGAGGCGTTTGTTCAAAAACCAGATATAGCACACTTAAAACCTAGGTTTGAGGATTGGAGATTAATTAAAGCTCAAGCTTTAGTAACTGGAAAATTAGTTATCAAAGATGAAAAACTTAAAGTTGAATTTAGACTTTGGGATTTAACAGCAGCTAAAGAAATGACAGCTCTAGCTTTCACGACTACACCGTCTAATTGGAGAAGAGTCGCTCACATAATATCAGATAAGATTTATGAAAGATTGACAGGTGAAGAAGGTTATTTTGATACTAGAATAATATATGTCTCTGAAAGTGGCCCAAAAAATCAAAGGCTAAAAAAATTAGCTATTATGGATCAAGACGGTGCTAACACAAAGTATTTAACACTAGGGAATGAGTTAGTTTTAACTCCTAGATTTAATCCCACAAATCAGATGGTAACTTATCTTTCATATTTTAGAAATATGCCTAGAGTTTATTTATTAGATATAGAGACTGGTGTGCAAGAAGTGGTAGGAAACTTTCCAGGGATGACTTTCGCACCAAGATTTTCTCCTGATGGAAAAAAAATTATAATGAGTTTTGCTGAAGATGGAAATTCGGATATATATACAATGGATTTAGAATCTAGAGTTGTTGAAAGAATTACAAATCATTCATCTATAGATACCTCACCTTCTTTTTCTCCTGATGGCAAATTTATTGCTTTTAACTCAGATAGAAGTGGTTTACAGCAATTATATGTAATGAGAAGTGATGGAAGTGATGTAAAAAGAATTACTTTTGGAAAGGGGATTTACGGAACTCCTGTTTGGTCTCCAAGAGGAGATTTGATTGCATTTACAAAAATGAGAAAAGGAAAATTTTACATTGGAGTTATGAGAACGGATGGAACTGGGGAAAGACTATTAACGGAAAATTACTATCAAGAAGCTCCTTCTTGGTCACCAAATGGAAGAGTTTTGGTATTTTATCGAGAAACGAAAGCTGGATCTAAAGGAGAAGGTTTTTCTGCAACACTTTGGTCAATTGATATAACTGGCTACAATGAGAGAAAACTATCCACTAAAACTGATGCTTCAGACCCATCTTGGTCCTCTTTATTGTCAAAGTAAGGGTTTTTTTTACATAATTAATACTTGAATAATGTTATATAATTTGAAATATTCAGGCATCAACTTAGGGGAAAATATGAAATTTAACACGAATTTAAGAAATTTAATCTTTATAATTTTTGCTGTTTTTGCACTTAGCGCCTGTTCAACTGCTAAGAAAAAAGGAGCTATGGATGGCGATGTTTACACAGGCAAAGAGACTGTAAAATATTTAGCTTCGGGTGTTCCAGATAGAGTTTTCTTTGCAACTAATAAATCTTCTCTTACTACGAAAGCAAGAGAAACTTTACGTAAGCAAGCAAAATTTTTAAGAAAGAATAAAAATTTAAACGTGACTATTGAAGGTCATGCGGACGAAAGAGGTACGAGAGAATATAACTTAGCCTTAGGTGAAAGAAGAGCTAATGCCGCTAAAGACTACTTAATGACTTATGGTATTTCTGGAAAAAGAATATCTACAATCAGTTATGGAAAAGAAAAACCTGTAAACCCGGCATCAAGTCCGTTGGCGTGGTCTCAAAACAGAAGATCAGTTACAGTTAAAGTAAACTAAGAATATTTAAATTTTAGACCCTTTAATAACAGTGTTTATTAAAGGGTCTTTTTTTTGCCATTTTGTATAAATAAAAAACAAGAATGAACGTTACCAAAAAATTATTATTGGTTATTTCTACAGCCATAATTTTTATTTTTTCTAAACCTGTTTTATACGCTGAAGAAGAAGAAATACTTTTACAAACAATCTCTGAGCAGCTTCAAGCTGTAACGAAAGATCTACAAACTTTAGAAAAAGCAGTTTATCAAAAATCAGACAATATATCAGCAAACATAAATTCACAAAATTCAAGTGGATTAAATGAGGATATATTAACAAAACATCTTTTGAAATTAAACGAAATTGAAAATCAATTTCGAGAACTTACAAATAAATTCGAAGAAGTAAACTTTAGATTGGATAAGTTGTCTTCCAGAGTAACAAAAATTCAATCTGATACACAACTTAGATTTTCAGATATAGAAAATTCTGGAACTAAAGTAGAAAAAACCAAAAAAGTCTTACCTGGAACAAGCAAGCCAAAAGATTTTGGAGCCAACCCTGGTTACACAGCGACAAATCTGCCAGAAAAACAAGAAATAAATTCTGTTGAAAGCGCACAAACAGTTATTACTGAAATGCCTGAAAAAACTGAAAGTTTATTGCCTAATAAACCTCCACAAGAACAATATGAATTTGCAGTAAGTTTTATGAAAATTGGAGATTACGAAACGGCAGAATTTGCATTAAAGGAATTTATTGACAAAAATAAAGATCATGATTTAGCGGGCAATGCTCAATACTGGTATGGTGAAACTTTTAGAATAAGACAATTATACTCAGATGCTGCTACGGCATATCTTGACGGATATCAGAATTACCCAAAAAGCAAAAAAGCACCAGACAATCTTTTAAAACTAGGCATTACAATGGTTCAACTTGGGGAAAAGGATCAAGGATGTAAAATGATTACTGGTTTAAAAAAAGAATATCCAAAAGCGAGCAAGTCTGTGTTACAAAAAGCTCAATATGAGCAAAAAAAATTCAAGTGTAAATCTTAAAAATTTATTAGGCTCTAAAAAAGAATTTTTAGATATTTACAAAACTTTTAAAAGTAAATTAGAAAAATTAAGAAAAAAGAAAATTGTTGTTGCAGTTTCAGGCGGATCTGACAGTTTGGCACTTACGGTTTTGGCTAAAATCTATGGTTTTGAGAAAAACATAAAGATATTTTACGTGTTAATTGATCATAACATTAGAAAAAATTCATCTAATGAGGCTAACACTGTCAAAAAATTGCTTAAAAAGTTTAACGAAAGTCTCACAATCATAAAAAATAAAAAAGTTATTAATAAAAACATTCAAAGTTCTGCTAGAGAGGTTCGTTATGACCTTCTATCTTCATTTTGTAA
>MDSZ01154465.1_pt1 | contig 15066 bp, 19 predicted proteins | sample 811201 | NCBI WGS metagenome assembly MDSZ01 (sample SAMN05326647, study PRJNA326480) | marine metagenome | isolation source: seawater | place: Indian Ocean: North | collected 2010
CGAGCCGGTCGCCATCATTCAGGAACGGCAACAAGTGCCGGCCGACGTCGTAGGCATCAACAGTGCCATCAAGTTTCCACAACGAGAATTGTAGACGTTCAGCCCCAAGTCGCTCGAGTTCGTCGATTAGAGGCTTGTAATCGTCACCGCGGTTGCGGTCGTATGCAATAATAACGCTGTTCATAGCAGCTCCTTGCAAGAAGAGCCTTGACCGCGGTGCCCACCTTGCATCAGATGCAGGCGTTGCTCGACGCAGCGCACCCCGCCTCGGACGGCTCGTCCCCGGCGGACTAAGGCCGGACCCCTGCTACGGGTTCGGCCTTTCGTCGTCATGGCGCCATAATCGCTGCGCGGGCGATGCATTTCTAGCCAGCGGCATACAAAAATGAGGAAAACTCGGCAAAAGTGTGCAGCGGAGTGTGCAGCCGGAGGCCGCAGGAATGCTCGCGCCGCGTCGCTGTCAAGTAATTCCGTAGAGTGTGCAGTAAATATCGTTCTTCATTGTGCAGCGGGATTTCGGCACGTTGCACGTCAAGCTGGGCGCTGGCGTGCGGTTGGACGAGTTCGCAATCCTCTCCTCCCGATGTCGCGACCCCTGACGTGTAAGCGCGCCGCGCCCAGCGACCTGACAGTTAGATCGGCGGAGTAGGCGTGGGACGGCTCAAGGGACTTGGGCCAAGGCTCGCATCTGTTCGTGGAAGGGTTCGCGCGCTGCCGAAGGTGGCGGAGGCGTTCTACCAGTCGAAGGAATGGCGAGACCTCGTCCGGCGCATCAAGGCCGAACGGGGCAATTGGTGCGAGCGCTGCGGATCCAAACACCGCGTGATCGGCGACCACAAGGTCGAACGCAAAGACGGCGGGGCCGAACTGGACCCGGCGAACATCGAGTTGCTCTGTCAGGCCTGCCACAATCGCAAGACGGCGCTGGCGCGGGCGAAGAGGGTGGGGGGAGGTTGAAAGTTCAGGAGGCGCGCGGCGCGATTACCGCCGCCCCTCTCATTCGGAGATTTTTTTTGGCGGAACGGGAAATTCTGGGGGTCGACTTGTTCGGCGACCCTGTCCTGCCGCGCAAGGAAGGGCGAGGGCGGCCGCAAACTGTCTGGGACCGCGCGACTTCAAACAGGGCGCTTGTCGCATTTGCGCGCGGCCTGAGCGTCGCGAAGGCGGCAAAGGTATGCGGACTGTCGACCCCGACTTTCCGCAAGGTTTATTTTTCCGAATGCGCCAAGCGCCGCGATGCCGAGCTCCGGCTCGAAATGACGGTGCTGGCCAAGCTGGCCGAGAAGGCGGCGGACGGCGACACCGGCGCATCGCGCGAGATGTTCAAGCAGCTCGACCGGCTGCGGCTGCGCGACCAGCACCAGGCGGATGCGCCGGCGCCGAAGGTAAAAGCCAAGCCGTTGGGCAAGAAGGAAGCGGCGGAGATGGCGGCACGCGAGCCGACCGGGCTTTACGATCCGCCGGCAGCGCCGACGCAGCACTGAGGCGGCAATGCACTGGACGACTGCATGCCCCGACTGGGAGAAGCGGATCGTCGAACGGCGCAGCCTGGTGCCGTTCGAGCCGCTGTATCCGGACGAGGCGGAGAAGGCGCTGGAAGTCTTCAAGTCGCTGCGGATGGTGGACGTGGTCGGCAAGCCGACCTTCGGCGAAGCCTGTGAGCCGTTCGTGTTCGATTTCGTCCGGGCGATCTTCGGCGCGTATGACGCCAAGTCCGGGCAGCGTTTGATCAGCGAGTTCATGCTGCTGATCAGCAAGAAGAACGGCAAATCGACGATCGCGGCGGCGATCATGCTGACCGCGCTTATCCGAAATTGGCGTGAGCTTGCCGAGCTGATGATCCTGGCACCGACGATCAAGGTGGCGGGCAACAGCTACAAGCCTGCAGCAGCCATGGTCCGCGCGGATCCGAAGCTGGACGCGAAGATGCACATCATCGCGAATGAGCGGACGATCCGGCACCGGGTGACCAATGCGGAATTGAAGGTGGTAGCCGCAGATAGCGGCACACTTGGCGGCACGAAGGCCGGGTTCATCCTGGTCGACGAGTTGTGGCTCTTCGGGAAGCGAGCCGATGCGGAAGCGATGTTCGAGGAAGCCACGGGCGGCCTCGCATCGCGACCGGAAGGATTCGTGGTTTATCTGACCACGCATAGCGACGAGCCCCCGGCGGGCGTGTTCAAGGACAAGCTGGCCTACTTCCGCGACGTGCGGGACGGGCGGATCGACGACCGGACATGCTTCGGCATGCTCTACGAGTGGCCCGAGCCGATGCTCGAGGCACAGGCTTACCTGAAGCCCGAGAATTTCTACGTCACCAACCCGAACCTCGGGCGGTCGGTGACCGAGGCGTTCATCAGTGGCAAGCTGAAGAAGGCCGCGGGAGGCGAGATCGAGGACGAAGAGGATGGCGGCAGCATCCAGGTGGTGCTGGCGAAATATCTGAACGTCGAGATCGGCGTGCGGCTGAGGCGCGATCGCTGGCGCGGTGCCGATTACTGGGACGAAGCAGGCGATGAGACGCTGACGCTGCCGTCGCTGCTGTCGCGCTGCGAAGTGGCGGTGGTGGGTGCCGACGGCGGCGGGCTGGACGATCTCTACGGGTTGTGCGTCGCGGGCCGCGAGCGCGGGACCGGGCGCTGGCTGTACTGGACCAAGGCCTGGGCATGGCCCGATGTGCTGAAGCGCAGGAAACAGATCGCGCCGGTGCTGAAAGATTTCGCCGACGATGGCGACCTGGTGCTGTGCGACGAGCCGGAACAACTGGACGAGGGCGAATACGGCCTGCCGCAGGATCTGCGGGAGATTGTGGAGATCATCGTCGAGGTGAAAGGCAGCGGCCTGTTGCCGGAGAAGATGGCCATCGGCCTCGATCCGCAGGGGGTGAGCGACCTTCTCGATGCGCTGGCCGAGGCCGGTATCACCGAGGAGCAGGTTGTGGCGATCGGGCAGGGGTTCCGACTGATGTCGGCTATCCTCGGCCTGGCGCGGAAACTGAAATTCAAACAGGCGGCGCACAACGGCTCCAGGATGATGGCCTGGTGCGTGGGCAATGCCAAGGAAGAGCAAGGGAGGCAGACGGTGATGATCGTCAAGAACGCTTCCGGCACGGCCAAGATCGACCCGCTGATGGCGTGCTTCAATGCGAGCAAGCTGCTCGAGCTCAATCCGGTGGCAGGTGATGGCAATGGTCCGTCGATTTACGAAGACCGCGAGATGCTGGTGCTGGGATGAGTATCGACGGTTACCGCTTATCGGCTCAAGCCGCTGCGGCGCAGGCCCGGTGGGGGACGGCACATTCGCGCGGGGAAGAGCCGGTTGTTCGTCACGAAATGGGCGGGCCGGGAGTCGCGGCGTATTCGATAGCGGACCTGAAGGACGAGCACCTGCCGGAGTTCCTGCAGGGCGGGTTCGCCAATGCTGCGGGCAAGCCGGTGCACGAGCGATCGGCATTGACCAATGCAACGTTCTTCCGCGCGGTGAACCTTATCGCTTCGGCAATCGGGATGCTGCCGCTGAATCTCCATCGCCGTGACGGGAACGCAATCTCGAAGGCGGACGACCATCCGGTCTGGCGTCTGTTGCGAGTGAAGCCGAATAGCTGGCAGACACCCTATCAGTTCAAGAGCTACATGCAGGGCCGGGTCCTGCTGCATGGCAACGCTTACGCGTACAAGGTTCCGGGAGTGCGCGGTCCGCAGGGGCTTGCTCCGCTCGATCCGCTGCGCGTGCGGCCCGTGATGGGCGATGCGTTCACCCTCGCCTATGAATACACGCCCAGAAGTGGTGCCAGGCGTCGGTTCAAAGCGGAAGAATTGCTGCATCTGCGTGCGCCATGGTCGAGCGATGGAATAACCGGTGACGGGCTACTGAAGGTCGCTGCCGAAGCACTGGGCCTCGCGCAGGTCACCGATGAAGCGGCGGCGCGGCTGCTTCGGAATGGCGCATATGTCGGCGGTGTGTTGCAGCACCCGAAGACCCTTTCGGCCGAGGCCATCCTGAAACTGCGTTCTCAGTTCGAAGATCGGTACGTGGGCCCGGAAAATGCCGGACGCTGGATGGTGGCCGAAGAAGGGATGGAGGCGAAGCCGCTAGGCACGACCGGAAAGGAAGCGGAGGGCCTTGCCCAGCGAAAGCACCAGGCGGAAGAGGTCAGCCGGTACACGGGCGTGCCGCGCCCGCTGCTGATGTTCGACGAGACGAGCTGGGGCAGCGGGATCGAGCAGCTTGGACTGTTCCTCGTCACGTATTGCCTGCTTCCTTGGTTCAACGCCTGGGAAGAGACGATTGCGCATGCGCTGCTGAGCGAGGCCGAGCGCGAAACCTATTATGCCAAGTTCAACGAGGGGGCCCTGCTGCGTGGCTCCTTGAAAGATCAAGCCGAGTTCCTTTCGAAGGCCATCGGGGGGCCAGGAGCGGGTGGCTTCATGGTGCCGAATGAGGCCCGCGAGAAGATGGACATGAACCCGGAGCCATGGGGCGACAAGCCCGCTTGGCAGCAAGGAGAGAACGATGCGTAAGCAGACGGGCCTGAAGGTCTTTGCCGCTCAGCGCGCCAGCGCCCTGCCGTTGCCGGGAGAGCGTAAGGTTTCGGCGCTGACCAATGCCAGCGTCCTCGATCGGTGGGACGAGGAAGCCGCGGGTGTTCGCGCGCTGGCATCCGGCGATAACGTCATCACGATGTTCGATATAATCGGCGAGGATTTCTGGACCGGTGGAGGCGTCACGGCGAAAGGCGTTGCCGCCCAGCTGAGGGCTATCGGCGATCGCCCTGTCGAGGTGCAGATCAACTCTCCCGGCGGTGACATGTTCGAGGGCATCGCGATCTACAATGTCCTGCGCGAGCATTCACAGCAGGTAACGATCAAGGTCATGGGAATGGCCGCCAGCGCAGCATCGATCATCGCCATGGCGGGTGATCGCATCGAGATCGGCGCAGCGAGCTTCCTGATGATCCATAATTGCTGGGTGCTCGCGATCGGCAACCGCCACGACATGGCGGAAACCGCAGAATGGCTGACCCCTTTCGACACCGCGATGGCCGAAGTTTACGCAGCTCGCAGCGGCCTTCCGCTGGCCGACATCCAGAAATGGATGGACGCCGAAACCTACATGAGCGGTTCCACGGCCGTCGAACGCGGTCTCGCCGATGACCTGCTGCCATCCGACCAGATCGCAGTCGATGACGACGCCAAAGCTGCCGACAAGTCGGCCAACGCGCTGCGTGCCATGGAATTGACCCTCGTTTCGGGCGGCATGACCCGGACGCAGGCGCGGGCCCGGATCAAGGAAATCAAGGGCACGCCCGGCGCTGCCCAGCAAGGCACGCCTGGCGCTGCCGAGCAGAGCGAACCGGCGGACTGGCTGCCGGATATCCAAGACCTCCTCGCTTCGATGAGGTCGAGTTAATCCAAAGGATCAGAAATGAAGAAGATCGCACTGGCCAGCACTGCGCTGGCATCGCTTTCGCTCGCCACCGCTCCGCGCGCCGTTCATGCGGCCCCGCGGGCCGATGTGAGCGATCCCAAGCAGCTGCTTGCCGAGCTGAAGACCTCTTTCGAGGAGTTCAAGAAAGCGAACGACGAGAACCTGAAGGCGAAGGTCGACGACGTCATCCTCAACGAGAAGATCGAGAAGATCGACGCGTCGATGAACGAGATCACCTCGGCGCTCGAGAAAGCGCAGGCGGATCTCGCCGCCGCGAAGCTCGGCGGCACGCCGGGTGACATGCAACCCACCGATCCCGAATACGTCCAGGCCTTCAACGCCCACTTCCGCAAGGGCGATGTGAGCGCGGCCCTCAGCGTCGGGACCGACGCCGAAGGCGGCTATGTGGCCCCGGTCGAATGGGATCGAACGATCGGGCAATCGCTTCGGCAGATTTCGCCCATGCGGACCCACTCCCAGATCATCACCACGAGCACTGCCGGCTTCAAGCGCCTCTACAGCGACCGGACGATCGGTTCGGGCTGGGTCGGTGAAACCGCCGCGCGGCCGGAAACGACCACCCCGGGCATTTCCGAACTCACCTTCGGTCATGGTGAAATCTACGCCAATCCCGCGGCAACCCAGCAGTTTCTCGACGATGCCGCAGTGAACGTCGAGCAGTGGCTTGCCGATGAAGTCGAACACGAGTTCGCGGTCCAGGAAGGCATCGCATTCCTTTCCGGCAACGGCACCAACAAGCCGTTCGGCGTGCTGACCTATGTGGCCGGCGAAGCAAATGCTTCGAAGCATCCCTTCGGCGCAATTGCGAAGAAGGACGCTGCTTCCGCAGCCGCGATCGACGAAGGCGAGATCATGGATACGGTCTATGCCCTGCCTTCGGAGCGGCGCATGGGTGCGCAGTTCTTCATGAACCTCACCACGCTGGCGATGGTCCGCAAGATCAAGGACGCTGACGGAAACTATATCTGGCAGCCTGGTCTGACCGAAGGCGAACCGGCCCGCCTCCTCGGCTACCCCGTCGTTGAAATGTCCGGCATGCCCGATCCTGCGGCGAGCTCGATTCCCGTGTTGTTCGGCAACATGCGTGAGACCTACCTCATCATCGATCGCATCGGCATCCGTATCCTGCGGGATCCGTACACCAACAAGCCCTTCGTGCACTTCTACACCACCAAGCGCGTGGGCGGCGGTGTGCAGAACCCGGAATACATGCGCGCCATCAAGATGGCGGCTTCCTGACTTCGATATGAAAGCGGGGCGCAGCGATGCGTCCCGCTCTTCTTCGTTCGCGCCGAGGCGCGAGGGTAGAAGGGCGGGAACCCTGAGAAAGGATGGAACGACTATGGCTACCAAGAAAAAGGGTGCGGCAAAGACCGTGGCCGAGAAGGCCGGCGACAAGCTGACACCGGCCACCGAAAGCGCAGCGAGTGGCGCGCTGGTTGAGAAGGAGATCGCGAAGGAATCGGTTGCCGACCACCCTGCGGTCGACGCCAATCCGCGATCGGGTGCGCCGGCGCAAAGCAATGCGATCGATTTCAACGATCCGGGTAAGTCGCCGGCTGATGCGGTGGCAGATAACCTCGCCGCAAAGCGCAACTGAACCGATCCCGCTGTATCGCTATGCGTTTCGAGCTTGGACACGTCCCCATGCCGGAGGGGTATGGGGACGGCATTATGCCGCTCGACGCTTGCAAGGCGCATTTGCGGGTAACGAGAGACAGCGAGAACGAACTGATCGCGGCGCTGCGGGATGCGGCGATTGAATATGTCGAGCGGTTTTGCGGCTTGAAGCTCGGCCCGCAGACCGGGCTTACCTGGCGGGCGGAGCGGTTGCCCCAGTCCAGCTCGGTCGGTGTGGATCTGGCAGTCAGACCCATCGCCGAAATCTCGTCGATCGTCTGGCGCGATGCCGGTGGAGCGAGCGTCACGGGCGATGCTAGCGATTTGCGCGTGACCGAGGCGGGTGTGCTGCGGCCCGCCATCGGCAAGGTTTGGCCGTCAGGCATCGCTGGCGATGTCGTGGTCACCTTCTCCGCGGGCTATGCATCTGGCGAGGCGCCGCCTTCGTTGCTTTCGGCAGTGAAACTGATGCTGGGGCACCTGTTCATGAACCGCGAAGCGGTGGTGAGCACAGGTGTCGCGGGCGAGGTGCCGTTCGGTGTCGCCGCAATGTGCGCATCCTTCCGGCCGGTGGTGATCTGAGATGGCGCGGATCGGCCGGCGCGACCAGGAAGTGATCCTGCAGCGATATACCACCGAACAGAACGATTACGGTGAAGAGGTCGAGACCTGGTCGGATATCGGTTCGGAATGGGCGGCGATTTTCTATGGCCGGGGTAGCGAGCGGCGGCAGGCAGCGATGGAGCGTGGCGCGCAGCCCGCGACTTTCCAGATGCTATCGAACCCGGTCACACGGGCTCTGACGGTGAAGGACCGGATCGAATTCGGCGCTGCCTGGGATATCGTGGGCGTGAGCCCCGATACCCCGGAGCGCGGATTGATCGAGATTACTGCGGTGCGAGGGGCTTAGGCGCCGACACATTGCTTCCAGGCTGCACCGATAGTGCCGAACGCGCGACGATATTCGACGCGGCTGCCTTCGCCTTCCGGCCAGATAGTGAAGGCCAGAGAGACGCCGCCGTATCCGTTTTTGATCAAAACGACCTTGGAGCCATCGTCGCGATCCATTGCAGGCGTGTTGTTCTTGTTCGCGAGACAGAAGGCCACCTCATTCGGACTACTGTCCGTCACGAACACTTCGGTGGGAGGCTGGTCGAGAACGGTCTGAGTGGATGCACAGGCCGAAAGGGCGATGGTGGCGACGAGCGCGAGGGCGGTTCTTTTCATGGCCGCGCAAGAGCGGCGAAGTCGTCCGAAGAGTCAAGCGAAAGGAGTAGTCGATGGTCAAGGTGAAAGCCCTACGCCCGCATCGAAACATTCATGGCAACCATGAAAAGGATGACGAATACGATCACGATCGACCCGCCGCAGATGTGAAGTTCGGCTATGTAAAGCTGGTATCGTCGCGACGTAAGCCTTCCGCAGTATCAGAGGGGCCGCAGAGCTGATGGAATTTCGCCTCGACGGTGTCGACGAGGCGCTGAGTAATCTCACGGCAATCGAAGAGGCTGTTTCCGACCGTGCGTTGCAGGCCGAAGGAATCGCATGCCTGCAGCCGGTGGTCGACGATGCCCGAAGCCTTGCTCCTATCGACGAAGGCGATCTGCGCGAGAGCATCGAAGCGACGATCTTCGAGGACGGTTCGGTCGGTGTGATCATCCGCGACTGGAAGGGCCACTTCTTCGAATTCGGGACAGTCCATATGCGAGCGAGCCCGATGCTCATTCCGGCTTGGGACGCGAATGTCGACAAAATGAGCAATGCGTTCGCGGACCGGATCCGCGTGCGCATCGAGGCAGCGCCGCGGATAAGCAAAAGCCGCGTGGGATTAAGGTCTGAGGGGTTCTAAATGGAAAGGGATCTCCAGAACCGTTTACGCGGCGCCCTCTCCGAGGTTCTCGGTTCGGTTCATGACCGGCCAACGGTGGATTGGAATGAGCGGAAAAGTGATGATCGGACCGCGTTCCCCGCAATCGTTCTGACCACCATCTCACCCGGTCGCGACTACATGCAAAGTGGCGCTGACGGGCTGAAGCAGCCGCGCGTTCGGGCTGAGGTTTTCGACCTCACGCCTTTGAGCGTCAAGGCCACGAAAGATGCGGTGATCGAGGAGCTCGAAAGCACCGCCCGCCACGGATCAACCCAATTCAGCCGATCACGTCTCGCTTTCGAACGGGACACTGACCCCGAAGACCTTCCGGGGGGATTGAAGGTCTTTCGGACGATACTCGACTTCTTCGTCCCTCATTCACCCATATAGAGGAACTCACCATGACTGATTACGTCGAAGGCGTTGTCGCCATCGAAGAGGAGCTGCATCTCACGAACGGCTCGGGAACTCTTACCCAAATCCTCGGCCTCAAGAGCATCAAGGAGCCGAGCTTCACTCTCGACGAGGTTGAAGACACCGACATGGGAAGCGGTGGTGTGAAAGATTACGTCGCTGGCCTGGGAGACTGGACGCTGTTCGAGGCAACCATCAAGCATCGTCCCGGCAGTGATGAGCATGTGCTGATTGAGGAGCACCTGCTCAGCCGTGAACGCCGCCCGTTCAAAATCGTGTTACGAGCAGACAATGCCGGGTCGACTGTCGACGGAACGGGCGAGATTCTTCTGCTTGCCTATGACAAACCCAACCGTGCCACGGGAGCTGTCGTCGATGCTACGCTTCGCGGGCGCGTTCGCCAATATACCGAGGGCGCGGTAACCGCGCCGGGGGCGTAAGATGGGGAACCGGCTCGAAGGCACTGCCACATTCGAATACGAGGGTCAGACCTATCGTCTGACCCTAAACAATCGCGTGCTGATGGATGCGGAGCGAGTGCTCGGTTATTCATCACTCGATGCTGCAGAGGAGGCTCGCCAGGCACTGGCGGTCGGCCGCAATCCGATGCTGCGCACGGTCGTCGCCATCTTCTACGGGGCTCTTCACCAGAACCACCCGATCGTTACGGAAGACGAGGCGATCGACATGTTCATGGCTGATGATCCGGCTCCGCAAAACGCTTTCAAGGAAATCCTGCTCGGGGTTGAACCTCCCAAGCCGGTGGGAAACGCACGGAAAAAGGCGCCGGCGAAGAAGTAGCCTGGGACTGGGAAGCGATCTTCCGGTCCTACCGCCGAGCCGGCTACGCGCGCGGAGACTTCTTCGACGAGACCCCGCGCTCAACCATCCTCGCGCTACAGGGTGCGCGAGAGCGGGCGCAAAGCGAACTTCGAAACGTGATTACCGGTTCGTGGCTCAATGGCCGTCTTTCCGGAATGATCGACCCCAACAAATATCCCTCGCTCGAAGAAATGCTCGGCGAGGAACCGCAAGCAGAACCCGAACCAGAGCCCGGTGCGGAGCATGTCGGCGCCAGGCTCTGGGTGATGTGGCTCAACCGCAAAAAGCAATGAGGAATAGCGACGATGGGAGCGATAGCGAACCTCAGCGCATCACTGCGATGGGATCTGGACGATTTCCAGCGCGGTACCAGCATCGTCGAGGGCACGTTCAAGAATGTGATCGGCCTCGCCGGGAAAGTAGGAGACGCGGTTTCGCACGCGGGAAGGAAGATGACCGCGGGGATGACGCTGCCCCTGGCTGGTCTGGGAGTGCTGGTCACCAAAGCGGCGAGTGACGCGGAAGAGCTGCAGTCGGCTTTCGATGTCACTTTCGGCAATATGAACCGATCAATGAACAAGTGGGCGGTCGAGGCGGGCAACAATATGGGCCGTGCCACGCAGGAAATGCAGGAAGGCGCTATCGCCTTCGGTATGCTGTTCAATCAAGCAGCGCCCACCGAAGCAGCCGCAGCCCGGATGTCGCAGCGGTTCACCGAATTGGCGCAGGACGCAGCCAGTTTCTACAACACCGATTTCGACACGGCGATGGGCAAAATCCGCTCGGGCCTGACGGGTGAGAGCGAACCGCTGCGCGATTTCGGCGTGTTTCTCACCGAAGCAGTGGTGAGGGCCAAGGCCCTTGAGATGGGTATCGTCTCAGCGGGCGAAGAGCTTAACGAGCAAGGCAAGATCATGGTTCGCGCGGCTCTCATTACTGAGGGCTTGTCGAAGGCTTACGGTGACGTTGCCCGCACCTCTGACAGCCTGGCTAACCGTCTCCGCGCAATCGGTGGGATGGTTCGGGAGTTGGCTATCGAGTTCGGCCAGATCCTCGAACCTTACGCGAAGCGAGCGGCTGCTGCGGTAGCCGGGTTCCTCGAGTGGATCGGGAATCTGCCCAACGGTGTGAAGCGCGCCGCAGTGGGTTTCGGTGTGTTCCTTGCCGCCATCGGCCCTCTTTCGATGGCTCTATCGGCCCTAGCGATCACGATACTGCCTCTGCTGCTCGTCAAAATGGGGCCCCTGTTCGCAGTCATAAGCGCCATTGTGAACCCGATCGGCACGGCCGTCGTTATGGCGGGCAAACTGATTGCAGAGTTCGGCGGTCTTACCGCCATCGTGAGCAATCTTGGCCCGGTCCTGCTGCGTTTCCTTGGCCCGGTCGGGCTAGTTGTCGCGGCGTTCCAGTTGTTTGGCGACAATATCCTTCGCGGGCTGCAAAGCTTCTGGCGCTTTGTGTCCGACGCCTTCGGGTCTGGCCTACAAACCCTTTTCGCCACGCTGAGCGATACCGTGGACCGCGTTTCTGAGGCCTTCCGTGCCTTCATGGATACGCCGTTCGGCGCGTTTATTTCGGACGTTATCGAGTTCGTCGGAATGCTGCTGGAAGCGTTCATCACGCTGGCGGGCTACCTTACGGGCGAACTCATCTCGGCATTCTTCAAGACGCTTACGTTGATCGTCGATTTCATCGGCGGTGTGGTCGAAACGGTGGTCAAGCTGCTTTCGGGGGACTGGGCGGGCGCATGGGATGCGGCTGTGCAGACCGTTGGGCGGGCGATCATCCGCATAGGCCAGTGGATTGAGAATATCTGGCCTTGGCTAGGCGGGATGATCAAGATGCTCGGGCAGATTACCGGCGCGGAACTAAGCGAACCTAAGAAGCCGGGGGCGATGTCTGGCAGTGGCGGCGGTGGCGTGCCTTCTGAAGGCATTAGCGGCGGCAATTACACCATCGCAGGGACCGGCAAGAAGCCGAAGGGGCGCACCGGTCGCGGGCGCACCGGCCCGACTGCGGAGGAGCTTGCCGACCGTCGCGAGCAGATCAAGCTTGAGCAGGAATTGGCTGTTGCGCGCGAAAGCAACGACTTGGACGCCATTCGCGCCCTTGAGCGCAAGCGCGACGTTTTCGACAAGATCGAACGTTACGAGCGGGCTGGCCTGAGTAATGCCGACGCGCGCATTGCCGCTGAGCGCGACATGGCCGAACTGGATCAGGCGCGCAAGCGGGCGCTGGAAGAGTTCCTTGCCGAGCGTCAGGTCGAAACGGAGTATCAGGTCGCCGTTCTGAACAACGACTACGAGCACCTGCGCTACCTGGACGATGAACTCGACCTTCAGCACCGCATCAATGACCTGAGCCGCGAAGGCTACGACCTCGCAACTGCTGAAAAGATCGCCCGCGACGAAATGCTGGCAATCGAAGAGGCCCGCGCTGCGGCAGCGTCGCGTAGGCTTGAGGACGAGCAGCTTGCGCATGAATTGGAGTTGGCGCGACTACGCGGGGATGACGACCGCAGTATCCGGATGCGTGAAGAAGAACTGCGCCGCCGTGATCGCGTCGATTACCTTATGGATCGAGGCGGCATGTCGCGCTCGGAAGCGGAAGAGCAGGCGTTGCGCGAAGCGGCAGACCGGTCGCAGGCTCATTTGCAGCGCACGTTCCGCGACGCTTTCCGCAACGGCCTACAGGCGGCGCTGGACGGCAACCTGAAAGACTTTTTCGAAGGCTGGATGCGCGAGCGCACGTTCAACGCGCTTTCGAAGGTTTTGGACAAGCTCGCCGACAACCTTGCGAACCTGATCTCGGGCAATTCGCAGGGAGGCGGGTTGATTGGTGGCATTCTTGGATTGTTCGGGTTGGCAAGGCCTACTCCATCGCCAGCAGCCGCCGGATCTGGGGGCCATTGGTCAATTCCGACCGGCGGTGGGCCGATGGGACTGGCCACGGGGGGCAGTTTCAAGATCGCCGGCCATTCGGGAATCGACAGCAACCTTCTTTCCCTGAATGGCACACCCGTCGCTCGAGTGTCGTCCGGTGAAGTGGTCGACGTTCATCGGGGCGATCCGAAGAACAACGGCAGCCCGGTTGTAGTCGAGATCGTCGCGGGCGAAATGTTCGACGCGCGCGTCGTCCAGGGCGCTGCCCGCGTGGTCAAAGCGTCCGCCCCGACGATGATGAGCATGTCTTCGGCGCGAACCCGCAGGGATGCCGCTCGCCCGATCATGCCCGGGGGGAGGACCGGCTGATGGCAATCGTTCCCTATCCCGATCCGCACCATCACACCGACATCGGATTGCGGCCAGCGGTAGCGGCGCAGGTTAGCCGTTCGGAGCTGACGCATGCCCGGCAGGCGGTTGATCTCGGCTATTCCTGGTGGGAAGCATCGATCGCTGTCGCGAACATGCGGCAGGAGGACGCGCGGGGTTGGCAGGTGTTCTTCGGGCGCGTGCGCGGGCCGGTGCACAGTTTCCGCGTGCCGATCACGACCGATCCGCAGCATGCGGGAGCCTTTGTGGTCCGAGCGAACGGTGCAGGGTCGGGTTACCAGTTGCAGACGGATGGCTGGCCGGCCAGCTCCACCGTATTGCTGGCTGGGCAGTTCGTGACCGTGGGCGACCAGCTGATGCGGTTGGACCAGAACGTGGCGACGAATGCGGCCGGCGCCGCCTTGCTGCGCTTCCATGCTCCGCTGCGACGGATCGTGGCGGACGACACGGCGATCGAGACGCGCGATCCCTGGTTGCTGGCGTCCATGCCGGAAGGTGCGCCGATGCTTTCCGTCGGCCTGGCGAGGATCCAGTCCGGCTTCAGTTTCGACGTGGTGGAGGCATATTGATGGACGCCGCGACGCTGGCCGCGCTGGGCCAGGAAATCGTCTATGTGCAGTGGTTCGCATGGATGGATATCGACGGCGATCCGGTGCGCGCGGTTTCGGGTGTGCAGGATATTGCGTTCGGAGCGGGGGAGACGGGCGATCCCGACCTCGATGGCCATACATTCAACGCGGTGCCGAGCGACCTGGTGGCGATCGGCGACGTGGGCCATGCGGAAGGCGGATCGGAGACGGTCACTGCGGTGCTTTCCGGTTTGCCGGTAGAGGATGGTGGCCTGCTCGACGTGGTCGGCCAGAAGGCGAAGTGGCGCAAGCGGGAGGCGAGGCTGTGGTTCCGGCTGCTGGAGCCGATAAACAAGCCGCCGACCCAGTTCAGCCCGCTTCCGATCCATCGGTATTACAGCGGATATCTGGTCAATCTGACGGTAGAGACATCGGCCGACGAGCAGACGATCCTGGCAACGATCGAGAATTACCAGGCCGCGCTGAGCGAAGGTTCGGGGCTGACCTACCTGCACCAGAGCGAATTCGACGCGGGCGACAAGAGCGCAAGCCAGACACTGGCTGCAGCGAACGGGATTCAGAAGGCGGGCGTTCGTGGTGGTTATGGTGGAGGTGGCGGCAGTGCCGGCGGGCGGGACGTCTATCCCCGACAGGTGCTGAAATGAGCGTGCTCCTGCCCGATTGGGAGCAGCGGCTTTCCGACACGATCAAGATCTGGCGTGCGCGCCCATTCCGCTGGGACCGCGACTGCGGGCGCTGGGCGGCGGCATGCGTGATCGCGCAAACCGGCGAAGACCCGCTGGCGGAGTTGCGCGGACGATATTCGACGAAGCGCGCGGCACTGAAGCTGCTGGCCGAAAAATCGATGCACGAGAGGCTGGATGGGATGTTCGAGCGGGTCGAGCCCTGCTTTGCGCAGCGCGGCGACATTGCGCTGGTGCAGGACAATTGCCTGGGCTGCGTTATCGGGGGCGAAGCCCTGTTTTACTTCGCCGAGGGCGGGATGACCGCCATTCCGCGCTCAGACTGGAGTGCCGCGTGGAAGGTCGGC
>MDSZ01178931.1_pt1 | contig 15066 bp, 12 predicted proteins | sample 811201 | NCBI WGS metagenome assembly MDSZ01 (sample SAMN05326647, study PRJNA326480) | marine metagenome | isolation source: seawater | place: Indian Ocean: North | collected 2010
AAAAGTTTAATGAAGCGGATCAGATAAGCTTAAAATCTTATAATGGAATTACATTTAAAGAGATGTTTAGTATTTCCGTGGTGCCCGGGGGCGGATTTGAACCACCGACACGAGGATTTTCAGTAGTGATTGTGTTAGATTAATATTTAATTTCAACATGTTATTTAATAATTAATTAGGTGTGCAAAAAAGTGTGTTTTTACTGCTTCGTTTGCTCTGGAGAAACCACTGTGTCTTGAACCAATGGCGGAAAAACAATTCTAGTGATCCAACACCCCTACTTCCTATTTAACCGGAAAGCTACATGTCTTACTTTAATAAGAGAGAGCCTCATCAGATAGTTCAATCAATTTTCGCTTGCGAAGTGAGAGCCAGACCGTTGCATCATTACCGGATAGAGTAATAACTTACATCCTCCCTTCTTGCATGAAGAAGTTCTTCTACGTTCCTCAGTGAAAGTGGAAATTGTACATACAGAGAGAACTTTTTGAATTGAACAGGTTGTTGCAATGATTGACGCATTCTACAACACCTATGACATCAAACTATTCGCCCCAAGCCATACCAGTGTCATCCGTAAGGATGTTCCCCAATATCTGGTGGCACTTCGCGAGGTGATGCGCCGGGTAGTTATAAACAATTATGATATTGTTTATTGAGCAACAAAGATCAGTGTCAACAGATTTTCCAAGCCCCAGGGACATCCAAAAAGGCCGTCGGGCTCGAACAATTCCCCACCGGACCTGAGCACTAATGAAAGATGAGCAGTGCATGCGTATAATGCGCTGCTTTTCTTTAAAAAACGTCGTTTTCCGCGAGGGCAAGAAAACGAACTCTGCTAGTTTTGGACTAACTCAACAAGGAGAAATGTCATGTCTGGTAGCATTGAGCCTATATCGGTAGGCTTTATTGGCGCAGGCCGCATCGGACAACCTGTGATCCGCGCACTTTTGGCGGCGGGCTACAGCGTCACTGTCTATGATAAGAGCAAGGCCGCCACTGACGAAGTAATCGCGCTCGGTGCAACCTGGTCAGAGACACCAGAACAAGCTGCAAAAAACGCCATTGCCGTAATCACATGTCTGGCGCGCCCGGAGCATGTCTGGGAATGCATGATGGGCGAGCAAAATGCTCTTTCCGGGATGGCCAAAGGTACGACATGGATGAACATGTCGACGACTGATTATCATAGCAGCGTTCAGATTGCGGAGGCAGGACGGGCAAAGGGCATCTTAAGTCTGGAGGGACCGGTCAGCAACATTTCGCACATGGGAGTCGATTTCGGAAACTCAAGTATGTACTGCGCTGGCGACAAAGAGGGCTACGACGCTGTCAAAGATATTCTAGAAGCCATAACAGAGATATCATTCTTCACGGGCGCATTCGGGACTGCACAGGCTGTAAAGCTGCTCACAAATCTCATGTTTTATGGGTCCGTTTCGATCTGTGGAGATTGCCTGGCAATCTCGCAGAACGCAGGCATTCCCAGCCACTGGATGTGGGAACAGATCAAAACCTCCAGAGCCGCATCCATTGCTGCCTCGCAATTCATTCCAATGTTGCTCGACGGTAGTTATGATACCTCCTGCTCGCTTGAAATCGGCGTCAAAGATATGTCTTTGACAGTTGCATTGGCCGATGAACTAGGAGTGCCGCTGTCACTTGGTCGGGTGGTCAACGCCCGCTATGCGCTAGCCGGACAGATGATTGATCAAAGCAAAAACCACTTGGTGGTGACAAAGTTGACTGAAGACGAAAACGATTTGGAAATCAGAATTCCTGACATTTCGGCCCCTTCACAATATGGACGCAATCCGCAGTTCAAACGCAGCGCGGAAATGGATATTGACGCATTCGGGCGCGCAACACCCAAATTCCCAGAGAGTTATCGGGCACCAGCCTTTCAACCCACCGCCAATCAACAAGTTCTAGTGGATGCATTACTCGATTTTATGGCCGGCACCAATGATATATTGAACGCCGAGGCTCTTGCATTGGGCAAAGGCATTGGCCTTGAGACGACCGCATTGCACAGAATGATGATTTGGAGCGTCGGCAGCAACTGGGTTCTAGAGAACCAGACAGAATACCAACAAAACCCAATCCCGAGCGTCAATCTGTTCGAATTTACCCAAGGTTTGAAGCTACCGTTCATCGCAGATATTCAATCCGTCTTATGAACGGGTTACAACATGTCCGAGATGACTTGATAAATCAAAACAACCTAACCCTTTAAATTATATCATTTCAAGCAGATTAGGTGATGCAGGTTTTCCCAAAGTGCGAAAGATGCTCAATCCTGGCACCTTGCCGGCAAGCGTCCGGCGCACCTGCTCCGACATTGGTCTGCGATCATTTTTAGACGAAAAACTGTCCAAGGCATTCCGGATTAATAAGTTGCGCAATATTTGCAACCTCTCGACCGTTGACCGCATCCTGCACCGCCCGTTCGGAAACCTTGCCGTTACGAGTCTTAGGAATATCCTCGACGGCAGTTATCCGATGCGGTAAGTGACGGCGGGTGCACCGAGCCGCAATGGCCTTCATGGTCCGGGATTTTACGGCTCCGTCACAATCAAAGCCCGGTTGCATCGTCAAGAACAGCTCGATCAGGACATCATCATCGACATTTCGCCCGACAACAACGGCCTCATCGATACCCTTGACATCCTCCAAAGCGCGATAGATTTCCGCCGTTCCGATGCGCACGCCACCAGGATTCAATGTGAAATCGCTGCGCCCGTGTACGACAAAGCCACCACTCTCACCTCGTGACACCATATCTTTCTGGGACCACTGGCCGGGGACGCTTTCAAAATACTCCACCTTAAACCGACTCTGGTCGTCATCCCCCCACAGGCCTAGAGGTTGCGATACAAAGGGGCTGCGGCATATCAACTCGCCGATGCCGTCCGCAAGTGGTTTGTGATCATCATCGATAACTGCCACGTCCATGCCAAGTCCCGCGCATTGCAATTCGCCCGCATAGACCGGAAGGATCGGGCACCCCAGCAAGAAACACGACAGGATATCCGTCCCTCCAGAGATAGACGACAGATGCGCAGTGTCGTGGATCGCGCCGTAAACATACTCGAAATTGCGCGCGCTCAGCACCGAACCCGTCGACAAGATCATGCGAAGGTTCGAAAGATCAAATCGCGCCTTGCCGTGCCACTCGGCCTTGCGCAATCCGTCGATATATTTTGCCGAAGTTCCGAAATGCGTGATGCCAAGATCTTGAGACATCTGCCAAAGGGTGTCGTTATCGGGATAGCTCGGCGCGCCGTCAAACAAAACGATAGTTGCTCCTGATGCCAAGCCGGAAACCAACCAATTCCACATCATCCAGCCGCACGTTGTAAAGTAAAACAGCCGGTCGTCTGGGCGCAGATCGCAGTGCAATTGATGCTCTTTTAGGTGCTGCAAGACCACGCCACCAGCGCGGTGGATAATACACTTGGGCACGCCAGACGTGCCGGAAGAAAACACCACGAACAACGGATCATTAAAGCCGATCCGAGTAAACTTGATCGGCATGGGCGTATACTCAGAAAGCTCCACGTTGGTGCCGCCGCCCTGTTGCAGGTACGGCACGCGTAGTATGTGTCCGAGGCTCGGTAATTGACCTGCGACCTCATCCACCAGATCGCCAGTCTGATACGGTTTGCCCTTGTAGGTATACCCATCGACCGCGATCAGAACCTTTGGCGCGATCTGTGCAAACCGGTCGATAACAGCCCCAGCGCCGAAGTCGGGTGAACAAGATGACCACACAGCCCCCAGCGCCGCGGTGGCAAGCATATAGATCACGGTTGCCGGAATGTTCGGCATCAGCCCGGCCACACGATCCCCCTTGCCGACGCCCTTGTCGCGAAGGGCTTGCTGGGCGCAAGACACGCGAGCATGCAGCTCGTCCCAGTTGAGAAAAACGTCACTACCGACTTCTGGACGAAAGATAATGGCCGCGTTCCGCCCTGTTGTTTGCAAACAGTTTTCAGCGTAGTTCAAAACCCCATAGGGAAAGAACTTCGCTTCTGCCATGTGGCTTCCTGGATCAAACTGCGTGTCACCGGGTTCGCCAATCGCACCACACTGATCCCAAACCTCGCGCCAGAACGCTTCCGGCTCAGTCGTAGACCATCGGTGCAGATCCGCAAATGTCGCAACGGTGCATCCATGGCGTTCCGCCACGTTTGACTGAAACGCGCGTAAGTTCATGCCAGATTGCGGTGAGGGGTGCCAAAGTGCGTTGGGTGACATGGGAGATTTCCATCGAACAGGGTGTTAACGAACCAATAGGCTTTTCAAGTCCGTCGCAGGATCATATAGCAATTCAATATCAGGGGTCTGGCCTGCTTCGATCAACCGCTTCGCAATCATATAACCGCGCGGATCGTTCATCGCGTCTGCCGCAATCAACCGCCCTCTAGCGAAGTACCAAAGTGACAGAGATTTTGCATCAGTTTGCCGCTTGATAACCCTATCGAACCCGGTCGACAGACCTGCGATCTGCAATTTGACATCGTATTGGTCAGACCAGAACCATGGCTTCGGGACGTAATTCGCCCCGTGCCCAGTAATATTGGCCGCCACGCATTCCCCCTGATCGATCGCGTTGCCAACGCTTTCAAGCCGGATATGCTGATCGTTCCAGGGAAAAGAGGCGCAATCACCTGCCGCATATATCGCGAGATCAGAGGTTTGCGCACGCGCATTTGTCTTGATGCCGTTTTCGATCACAAGCCCCGCGTCCTTCGCAAGGTTGTCATTGGGGCGCACGCCGATGCCGATCAACACAATATCGCATTCAATCTGCGATCCGTCCGACAGGTTCGCGCCCTGCACCGCGCCAGCGGTGCCGACGAGAGACGTCAGCCCGACCCCTTCGCGTAGATCAACGCCGTGAGACAGGTGAAGGTCGCGAAAATAATCCGCCGTTTCCGCCGAGGCGACCCGGCCCAGAATGCGCGATCCCGCTTCGACCAGCGTGACATGGAGCCCGAGCTTGGCCGCCACCGCCGCTCCTTCTAATCCGATATACCCACCGCCGACGATCAACACGCGTTTGCTCGGCTTCATTGCCGCTGCAATGTCATCAGCATCAGCGAGATCGCGAATATAGAAAACGCCCTCCAGATCGCCAGACACGTTGGATGGTAAGCGCACAGGCGTTGATCCGGTCGCAAGGACCAGGCTGTCATAGCCAAGGTTCGTGCCATCCGACAACACAACCCTTTTGGTCTTTCGGTCAATTCCGCTGACGCCGGTGTCAGTCCTGACCTTGATCCCTTGTTCGACATAAAAGGCCTTTGGGCGCAGGAACAGCCGGTCGCGCGTCATCTCACCCAGCACATAGGCCTTGGACAGCGGCGGACGTTGATAGGGGTAGTGCGGTTCTTCACCGACCATTGTGATCATGCCCTCGTACCCCAAGGCACGCAATCGTGCAGCTGCCGCCAGTCCCGCCTGCCCTGCGCCTATGACAACAACTCTTTGTTCCGCGCCTAAGTCGGTCATCTCTTCCTCCTTGTCTTTCATCAGGCTATCGCAGTTTTGACGCTGCAATCTGCATGGCTGTGATCAACGCATCGCGCTTAGCGGCCAATTCGGTTTGGGTCAGGCCATCTGCTTCGGCGTTGACGCCTGCAACCAGTTCTGCGGTGATCTCGTCATTCAAGTGGATTTGCCCCAGATCGTCCCACCAACTATTAAACGTGTCAGTGAAGTGATCGCAAAAGGATTGCAGACCTCCCGGCCCCGCGCCCAGATTGAACAGCATCGTCGGCCCCATTGCGGCCCACCGCAGGCCCGGACCAGCCCACATCGCCTTGTCCACATCGCCGACACTCGCCACACCGGAATGTACCAGATTAATCGCTTCGCGCCAGACCGCAGCTTGCAGACGGTTGGCGACATGACCGTTAACCTCCTTGCGCACCCGAATGGTGATCTTGCCGACGGATTCATAAAACTTCTCTGCCGCTTCTGGCACGCCTGCAGCTGTCTTGTCATTGCCCATGACCTCGACCAGCGGGATCAGATGCGGTGGGTTGAACGGATGGCCAAGCACCATGCGTGACGGATCAGCCCAGCCGCCCTGCATTTGTCCAAGCGTCAGGCCTGAGGCAGAGCTAGCGATGATGGCGCCTTTGTCCATCACCGGCTCGATCTCAGTGTAAAGCGCATGTTTGATCGGCAGGCGTTCCGGAACGCTCTCCTGAATGAAGCCCGCGCCGTCCACTGCAGCCGGGGCGGAGGTGTGAAAGCTCATGTTGTCCAGCGTGCCATTTTCGGTTAGCCCAAGCTCTGTCATCCTGTCCCAGGCGTTTTCGACATAATCGCGGACCCGCTTCTCGGCACCTTCAGCGGGATCATATATCGCGACCGACCTACCAGAGGCAAGAAACAGCGCCGTCCAACTGGCACCGATGACCCCGCCGCCTAGCGACGCGGTATGTGCAGTCTTCCCCATCAGAATAATCCCGGATTGAGGGGGGAGGCTGCCGTCATGCCGCCATCCACTGTAAAGCACTCGCCCGTGACATACGGCGCCTCATCCGAGGCGAGCCATGAGACCATCATAGCTATATCATCCGGCGTACCAAACCGGCCAACGGGATGCCGCGCCAGGGCGTCTTTCATTGCGGCCTCTGGATCCTTCGCCAGCGCAAAACCGTCCTCGGCCATCGCGGTCATAATCCAACCTGGACGGATCGCATTACAGCGCACGTTCGGGCCGTGATCTACCGCGATAGAACGGGTAAGCCCGTGCACAAAAGCTTTAGAGGCATTATAAAGCGCCATAGACGGGTCCGCGACCATGCCCGAAATCGACCCGATATTAATAATTGAACCGCCGGATTTCGACATTCCTGGCAGAACCGCGCGACACATGTTGAATGTCCCACGACAGTTGACATCCATCACCAGATCGTAGTCCGCATCCGTGCTGTTCTGCACCGTCTTTTCGACCTGCACGCCCGCATTATTGACTAGCACATGCACTTCGGGCGCTATAGCCATAATCGCCGCAACCCCATCACCTTTGGATACATCCGCTTGCACCCATACCGCCCCTTTGGGCAAGTCGTCTGGTGCCGTCCCTCGCCCACACGTCACAACTCGAAAGCCGTCGCGCAGCAGTCGCGCCACGATGGCCAGCCCGATCCCACGTCCCCCACCTGTTACAATCGCTGTCTTAGTCATGGGCAAACATCACGTGGCGCACCGCAGTATAGGCATCCAGCGCATAGACTGACATATCGCAGCCCGTACCAGAGGATTTCATCGCTGCCCATGGCATTTCCGGCGTGGCGACGCCGTGGGTGTTTACCCAGGTAAAGCCATAGCGCAACCGCGAGGTCATACGCATGGCTCGACCAGTATCCTTCGTCCAGACTGACGACGCCAATCCAAACGGCGCATCATTGGCGATTTTCAAAGCCTCCACTTCATCGCTAAACCGCGAGATCGTCACCACTGGGCCAAAAATCTCTGTGCAGGCGACTTCGGCATCGTTATCTACACTGGCCAGTACAGTCGGTTGATAGAAAAATCCGTCTCCGTCGATCATATTTCCGCCTGCGACAACTTCGCAGGTGTCGCGTGCGCGATCAACGAAACCCGCTACCGTGTTGCGTTGCCCCGCTGATACGATGGGTCCCATCTCAGTGCCCTCGGCACGCTGCACACCCGTCTTGATCTGGCTCACCTGATCGGCCACCGCCGCTACGACTTTGTCATAGATCGCATCCGCCACAATAATCCGGCAGGGCTGCGCACAATCCTGACCGGCATTGAAGAACGAACCGTAACGAACGGTTTCAGCAACCGCATCAATATCGGCATCCTCAAACACAATCACGGGGGCTTTGCCGCCCAGCTCCAAATGCACATGGCGGATCTGGCGCGACGCTGCTTTCATCGCCTCAGAGCCGGTGCGATTGGAGCCGGTGATCGAAATCGCCTCTGTCTGGGGGTGGTTGATCATCTGATTGCCCACGGTACTGCCCGCGCCGTGCAGCACGTTTACGACACCTTTTGGGACGATATCCTTGATCAGATCCGCTGCACGCAGGGTCGAAAGCGGCGTCAATTGCGAAGGCTTGAGTGTGACCGTACAGCCAGCCGCCAACGGTGCCGCCAGTTTCCACGCCGCCATCATCAACGGATAGTTCCAAGGTGCAATGGCTGCAACAGGCCCAATCGGGTCACGGCGGATCATGCTGGTGTGGCCGGCAACGTATTCCCCTGTCGCTACACCAGTCATGGTGCGTGCCGCACCTGCAAAGAACCGGAAGGTGTCGAGGGTCAGCGGCATCTCGTCGTCAAGGGCTGAGGGCCAGGGTTTGCCCACATCCAAACTCTCAAGAGCAGCCAGTTCTTCGGCATTGTCATTCATTACATTTGCGATGTTGGTCAGGATCTCCGCCCGCTCTGCCGGTGTAGTCTGACCATAATTTTCGAAAGCCTCGTGTGATGCCGCAGTCGCATTTTCGACCTGCTCAGAAGACGCGCTTGGAATTGCGGCAATCTTCTGTCCTGTCGCGGGGTCGAGAACTGATATGGCCTCACCCTGTCCCGCAACCATTTCGCCGTTGATCAGCAGTTTCGTCTGTAAATTCATAGCCGTTTCCCCCTTCTAGAATGCGGTCTGGTCGCCGCCCTTAAGTGCCAAGCGTTCACGGGCTTGCGCAGGTGTTGCAACTTCAAGCCCAAGATATTCAATGATCGCGCGGATTTGGCGGACTTGCTCGGCGCTGGATGTCGCTTTTTTGCCCGGCCCTAAGTAAAGACTGTCCTCCATGCCAACGCGTACATTGCCGCCCAGCAGGGCGGATTGCGTCGTGAATGGCATCTGGTGACGCCCGGCGGCCAGAACCGACCACTCATAGTCATCGCCAAACAGCTTGTTTGCAATGGTGTACATGTGCATTAGGTTGTCCAGGTCAGCACCGACACCGCCCAGAATGCCAAACACCATCTGCACAAAGATCGGACCCTTAACCCAGCCCTGATCAATGATCCATGCGAGGTTATAAAGATGGCCCAGATCGTAGCATTCAAACTCGAACCGCGTGCCATGGCCTTCGCCCAGCTCTTTGAGTGCATATTCAATGTCGGCAAAAGTGTTGCGAAAGATAAAGTCGTAGGTCATGTCGAGAAACTCGGGCTCCCACGCGTGCTTCCAGTTGGTGTATTTGTCCTTCATCGGGAATATCCCGAAATTCAGTGAGCCCATGTTCATCGACGCCATTTCCGGACTGGTTACCAAAGCTGCATGAAGCCTTTGTTCGCGGGTCATGCCAAGGCCCCCGCCGGTGGTGACGTTCAAAACCGCGTCGGTGGATTGTTTGATGCGCGGCAGGAAATCCATGTAGAGATCCGAATTAGCATCTGGCCGCCCATCCTCCGGGTTGCGGGCGTGCAAGTGGATGATCGCGGCCCCAGCCTCTGCTGCGTCGATGCTGGCCTTGGCGATCTCGCTTGGCGTGATCGGCAGATGTTCCGACATTGTGGGTGTATGAATGCCGCCCGTGGGTGCGCATGTAACGATAACAGGTTTTGCCATAGTTCAGAGCCTCATTTGTTGGACTTGCGCGGACAATCCGCCATCAAGCACCCAAAGCTGGCCAGACGCGTAACGCGCCTCGCCACTTGCCAGCCAATTCACCAAGTTGGCAATGTCCTGGGGCGTGCCATAGGTGCGCATCGGATGCACATCGCGCACGGCCTGTTGTAGGGTTTCGATGTTCCTACCACCGCCGCCCGATCCGTCACCCTCAAAGAAGGACTGCAGCATCGGCGTGTCGATATAGCCGGGGCAAATCGCGTTAACGCGGATGCCTTCGGGGCCATGATCGCAGGCCATCGCGCGGGTCAGCGCGTGCACCGCGCCTTTGGTCGCGCAATAAGCCGCAAGGCCCGGATCGGCGATAAAGCCATCGTAAGAACCGAAATTAATGATGCTGGCGCTGGTGCCAGATTTGGTGGCAGCACGCATCAGCGGCAGCGCATATTTACTCGTCAGGAACGTACCCGTTGCGTTGACTGCAAAGCTGCGGTTCCATTCCTCAAGCGTGGTATCTTCGATTGTCTTCTCGATTTCGATACCGGCGGCATTCACAAGAATGTCGAGCTTGCCTTGCTCGATCATCACTTGGTCCATCGCGCATATTGCATCGCTTTCCTGCGTCACGTCGAGTTTTAAGAAATGGCTGCCATCCGCTTGATGGGCGGACAGCGACCCCTGCTCGGTAAGATCGGCGGCATAGACGGTCGCGCCTTCTTTCAAGAACCGCTCGACGATGGCGCGGCCAATGCCACCGCGCCCGCCTGTGACCAATGCTGTTTTGCCTGTAAGTTTCAAGTCTGTTTTTCCTTTGGGTAGAGCCGGTAACGTCCGGCGGCTTCGGTCCAGTCCATGTGATTACGTACATATTGCTGGCTGGCATCTGAGGGCGGGTCGTAATCCCAGTGTTCACCCGCACCTGCCTCCATCGCGGCATGCAGGGCGCGCCGGGATTTCTGCGTGGCGATGATATTGCGGCGCATGGTTTCGCTGTCCCACCGCGCCGCACATTCTTTAGCAAACGCCTTTGCAGCATCGACATAGGACGGTTGTGCGGCAACATTTATCTTCTCAAGCGGGTCATCGGACAGATCGTACAGTTGTGGCGCATCGGGGTCGCAATGGATGTACTTCAACGGTCCGCGGCGGATCATGAACACCGGATAGGGGGTCATCTCGGCGCAGTATTCGCCGATTGCCTCGTCGATCTCATCCGCGTCGCCCCGTGCCAACGGCATCAGGCTGCGCCCGTCCACAGGTTCGCCCAACGTGCCGTCGCCTCCACCTGCGATATCAACCAAAGTGGGCAGGATATCGACCAGCGAACAGGCGTTAGGTGCACTGCCAATTGCGACACCCGGCCCGGCCATGACAAGTGGCACGCGGGCAGAGTGTTCGAAGAAATTCATCTTATACCAAAGGCCTCGTTCACCCAGCATATCGCCGTGGTCTGCGGTGACGATAACGATGGTGTTGTCGAGCTCGCCGATGTCATCAAGCGTTTTGACTAACTCACCGACCTTGCTGTCAAAATAGCTGACGTTAGCAAAATAGGCGCGGCGGGCACGGCGCACTTCCTCCTTCGTAAGGGGCACATAGGATGCCTCGATCCCGTCCATCAAACGACGAGAAAACGGATCTTGATACTGCAACTCTGGAACAAATGCAGGCAAATCAATGTCATTGTCGGAATAGAGGTTCCACCATTCCGGTTTGGCGACATATGGATCATGCGGATGAATAAAGCTGGCCACCATAGCAAAAGGCGTTTGATCGCCGCGCGCACGATCACGACCGACATTTATTAACCAGCGCTTTGCAGCAAAGCCGACTTCGTCGTCGTAATCTGTCTGAAAGGTCGCAATCGCCTGACCACTTTCTTTGACAGTCTGCATGTTGTGATACCACTTGTCGATCCGTTCATCGTGCGCCTCCCAATCGGGGGTCCATGCGAAATCTGACGGATAGATGTCGGTCGTCACACGGTCCTCAAACCCGTGTTTCTGGTCAGGTCCGACAAAATGCATTTTGCCGCTCAGACATGTGCGGTACCCTAATGCCTTCAGGTAATGCGCAAAGGTCGGCACCGTTGCCTTGAACTCGGACGCGTTGTCATAGGCTGCGATCCGGCTGATATGCTGGCCCGACATAAAGGCAAACCGCGACGGCGCGCACAGTGGTGAATTACAATAGGCCGCATCGAACCGCATCCCCCGCGTGGCAAGGGCATCCATATGTGGTGTTTTAGCAACTGGATGCCCGTAGGTACCAGTGAACTGTGGAGCCAGTTGATCGGCCATGACCACAACGATATTCGGGTTTTTTTTCATATGCCTCTCTCCCTCTAACGACGATTGAACTTGTCAGAGAAAAAAGGAGGTGGCTGGTATTGCATATTGCGACACGCCACCATCTGGTAGAGAAAAGACGAAATCACGGAGCAGCTTTCGCGTAGGCGTCGAGAATCAACCCATGAAAATGATGTAGCGCATGTTCCGATTTTCCGGAGCCTTCGGGGTCATTGACGATGCGCCCTTGGCTGAACGCAGGTGATTCCATGCCGCGCTGAACGCTTTCGACCAGGTCGATATCCTCAGCCTGCAACACTTCATCAATGTAGCGTATCGAATCCAGTTCCTCTTTGGTTGGCTCGGGCGTTTCGAGGAAGAAATCATAGGTTTCAAACGTACGGCTTGGACCGGCCGGAATGATGTTGAGCACAATCATCGAGGACCGCCCCGGATACCGCATCAAGCAGGTGTTGGGCCACAGCCACCAGACCGCGTGGGTGCGCACGGTCGCGTTGGATACATCGTAGGCGCTGTTTTCGCCCTTGCCAGCATCGGCCATGTGGCTGGAATATATGCCGTGGGTTGTCACCTTGTATGTATCCATGTCCACTAAATCGACGAAGTCTTTGTGCGCGGTGGCGCAGTGGTAGCATTCAAGAAAGTTGTCGATGACATTCTTCCAATTGGATTTGATGTCATAGGTCAGTCGTTTACCAAAGGTCAGTTCGTCGATGTCGGGTGCCCAGTGGCGGATTTCGGTTTCCAGATCGCCCGTTTGGCTGGCCAGTGACGGAGCCTCGCCGTCCAGATTGACGTAAATGAAGCCACAAAATTCTTCGACCTGCACCTGATCGAGGTAGATCTCCTTGGGATCGAAATCCTCAAGATGCTCAGTTTCGGGTGCACGTACCAGTTCTCCGCTCAGGCGGTACACCCAGGCATGATAGGGGCACATGATCCGCGTGCTGTTGCCATCGCCTGACAAAAGCGCATGGGCGCGGTGCTTGCAGACATTGTAGAATGCACGCAATTCGCCATCCTTGTCACGAACGACAGCAATTGGCTGACCTGCGATTTCAGTAGTTGTGAAATCACCGAGGACGCGCACTTTTTCAACATGACAAACCCACTGCCATGTCTTTGCTAGCACTGCCTTTATGTCGACATTGTGCCACTCTGCTTGGGTGTAAGCATCGGCATGCAGGGACAAGGTCCGAGACGGGTTGGCTTCATAGCCCTGATTGATGGCATCAAACTGGTCTTTGGATGGAAAATTAGTCATCTTTGGTCCCTCTTGGCATTCTTGGCAGAGGTCAGTCACCTGACCTCATATCCATCATTTTGTCGCAGGAAGCCGAAACGATCAGACTTCGTTCGCCAGAAGTTTATTCATTTTAGCCACTCTATGTTGATTTTGATGCCTTTCGGTACATCGGCCAGGCACGGAATTCGAACGGCACGCGACCTTCTACCCGATCCCTGATCGGCGGAAGACCAAATCGGTCTTTGTAGGCGCGACTGAAATAGACCTGACTGGCAAATCCACTGGCTACGGAAATTTCTGACATGGGCAGTTCTGTCTGCGTCACCAGTCCACGAGCACGGTCAAGGCGAATATCGCGATAGTAGAGGGTCGGTGTCTTTTTGATATAGAATGCAAACAGCCTATTAATCTGGCGGTGAGACACATCTACCTGCGCGCAAATTTCGGGAATTGTTAGCGTTTCCTCAAGATGGTTTTCCATTATCTGAATGACGCACTTCACCACGGTCGGTACTGCTGCGCCCAATGGTTCAGCGCCATCAGGCTGTTGCCAGGTACCGTGCTCGCGCAATTTAGGATGAAAAATGTAGCGTGCCGCGGCATTTGCCAACGCCTCTCCACATGCACCCTGAAGAATATGCAGGGCGAAATCGACTGCGGCCTCACCGCCGCAACACGACAGAAAAGCACCGTCAAATGCAAACAGATCCTCAACAACTTGTATCATGGGGTAGGTTTCCTGCAGTGCGTCTATGTGTTCATAGTGGACAGTCGCACGGCGGTTTTTCAATAATCCCGACTGTGCCATTATAAAGGCCCCGGTATCAAGCCCAGCCACGGTAGCCCCCTGACGCGCCCAACCGCGCAATGCGAACTGGATCTTTTTTGTTGCGTGCACTTCGGGGGCCCAACTGGAAGAAATCAGTACAATGTTCGGCTGTTCGCCTTCACTAGCTGAGATAGGTTCGGTTTGGACGCCGATCCCGTTGCTGGACAGGCATAGTCCACCAGTTTCGGAGAAGAACCGCCATCGGAAAATTTGCCTACCCTCCAAATAATTGGCCGCGCGGAATGGATCAATAAATCCCATCGTCGCAAATCCATTGAAACCCGGCGTCAAAACAACCGACAACTCGATAACGCTGTTACTTTCGCGGGGCATTGGCTAAAAACCTCATATTGATGACGACTCAGTTTAAGGAGCGTTTACCACATCTGCGAAAATTTCAACTGTCCCTGCCCGATTTCAATCTTGTACAGAAAGGTAGACCAATGGCTGACGTAGCAATCGAAAACAATTTCATTCCAAGGGGTGTTGCGCATTATGCAATACCGTATTGCGCAAAAACACAGCAGGTCGTTTTTCTTCTGGTTCCAAAATTTTCGATGGCAGCCTTCAGCGCAGCGATAGAGCCCTTGCGTATTGCAAATCAACTGACCGAGCAGCCTCTTTATCAATGGTCGATTATTTCCGAAGATGGGGCACCGGTCCGAGCGTCCAAAATCAACACAGTATCATCTCGCAAGTGTCGCACGCCAATCTCCTTAACAAATTATATGGCTCACAATACCGACAAGTCTACCAAAGTGTGTTTTTGATTTGTGGAATTCCGAAGAAGAACTGTATTCTTTCACTAGGGTGCAAACACAGTGTTTGAACCCAGAATCGATCCCCTCAAACACGCAAAAAAGTGTGTGTTTGGTGTGTTTTTGAAAAACACACGCATAGCGTTAGTATCGGAAAATTAAGCCGTTGATATCACTGTGAAAGATGGTGCCCGGGGGCGGATTTGAACCACCGACACGAGGATTTTCAGTCCACTGCTCTACCCCTGAGCTACCCGGGCACATAAGACAAGATGTCATAGGTGCGCAGTATGTATGGTAAAGCAAAGAAGTTGTCCAGTAGCGTAATTTAATTTTGCAAAAATTCTCACAAG
>MDSZ01186309.1_pt1 | contig 15065 bp, 16 predicted proteins | sample 811201 | NCBI WGS metagenome assembly MDSZ01 (sample SAMN05326647, study PRJNA326480) | marine metagenome | isolation source: seawater | place: Indian Ocean: North | collected 2010
CCTTTTATTAAGGATTCACTTTTATTAATTCACATTCAAAGATCAAGGTATCGCCCGCTTGAATCACGCCCCCTGGACGAGGATTATTCCCATAAGCTAAATTACTCGGAATAAATAAGATGATTTTTCCGCCTTCACCAATCTTCATCAAACCCTCTGAAAATCCTGGAACAACCCCCTTAAGCGGGAAATCTGCTGGTTCACCCCGCTTATATGAACTGTCAAATTCAGTACCGTCTATTCGGGTGCCTTTGTAATGAACTCGGACAGTATCTTCCAAGACAGGAAGTTGAGAATTTCCCGGCTCTAATATTTTATAATGTAGGCCTGATCCAGTTACTTGAACACTTGGATCAATCATTAAACTCTCAATAAAATTCTTTCCATCAGCAATATTACTTTTGGATACCTCTTTTTGGCTTTGCTCCCGCTTAGCTTCAGCTAATTTGATACGTTTTTCAATAAAGGCTTGGAATTCTGGCATTTTGTCCTGTATTGCTGGGTCTATGCTTGCATCGCTTAAAGCTCTCTTCAGACCACGAGCAATCAACTCAGCATCCTCTGCACCAAAGCCCAATTCTTTCAATCCATCCCGATACACCGTCATGTAGCCTAGTACTTCAAGCATAGCACGGTCGCTTTGTTCCGCTTCTAAACGCAATTCAGATTCAGTAGTTACTTTTGATTCATTGATCGATATGTCCCTTTCTCCATCTCCATAGAGAGTCCCTAAAAAGCAAGATGTAATCGATAGCATTGAAAAGAATTTAGATTGATGTCGTAGCATTGAGAATTTCATAATAAGATAATAGTAGATCGTATATTTCTAACTCAGTTTTTAAAGTGTAAAATAGAACTATTATTAATTTTAGCGAATTTTGTACCCAGTATCGAGTATATACATCATTTAAAACATTTATTGCGGGATTCTTGAAATATCGCCCCATCTCAGGCTATCAGAAGACCTATATTTCAGTAGCAATAAAAAAGCTCCAGAGTACTCTGGAGCTTTTAAAATGAAAATTAAGTAAACTTAATTGATATCGTAAACTTATTTGCGGCGACGGATCGCAACGAATAAAAATGCAGCAAAGCCAGCAATTAATGCGTAAGTTGAAGGCTCAGGTACTACAACAGAAAGAGAAGCTGCACCACCATTGATTTGGTTTAATTCATTACCAAATGTTACGGTAGCACCATCAGCAGGAGCTAGCCATGAAGCATCTGTATATAATGAATATGAGCTGTCTGAAGCTTCAACTACAATAGCAAAAGCTGTACCTTGTGCAAGAGACACACCAGAAACACCACCGAGAGAGATCTGTCCAAAAACAGAACCTACAGTAGCAGATGCAAGTTGAGAGGCAAGGTAATCACCACCTAGAAAGGAAATGAAAGCTGCATCATCTGCACCCCAAGTACCGATACTAGAGGCATCAACATACCAACCTGTATCACCTGCACCAGGATTAGCATATCCTGAGGTAGCTAATGGATTTCTTAATGCTGTACCTGAAAAAGATACCGCCGCACTTGCAAATGTTGCAAATGCTAAGGATAGGGATAATAATAATGTTATTTTTTTCATGATATTTTTTAATATATATTAAAGTTAATTACAAAGAGTATGGTAGTGCTGGAGTCCAGCTTGCAGTAGCATCTGCTCCACTTGCCTTACGTATCAGGACTGGTTGTCCTTCAGCAATCGCTGTTGAACCAGCTGGTGATATAGTATTTATATCATACCAACCTGCAGGGCCTTGCTCACCAGTGTGATACATATATCCGGAAGTTGTAGAAATATTAAGACCGGTAGGATTAGTTGAATAAACAAATACAATATCAGTTGGTGAAAATACATCACTAGAACCTGCCACAGCACCACTCTCATACAAATTAGAAGTATCTAGAGTAATGTCGGAAGGATAAGGATTATATACTAGATTGTCATTAGAAGTACTAGCAGATGATACAATAGTGTGTGTAGTGACCGCACTTGGAACTGTTCCGGCAATAATTAAATCTGCACTGCTTGAGGTTAGATTACGAACTTGAATATAAACATCAGGACTTAGCGCAGTTGATCCTGCAGGTGAAATCGTATTAGAATCATACCAACCTGCGGGACCTTGCTCACCGCTATGGTAAAGGTAGCCACTTGCAGTTGATAAATTAATTCCTATGTCTGCAGGATTATAAGTAAATATAAATGCGTTACCAGAGAATACATCAGATGATGAAGGAACACCACCGCCATTAGGGAAAAGTGTATCTAAAGTCCAAAAAGGAATTGCTTGGAATGTATCATCTGCAGCAAGTCCGCCTGCTGCAAGATCCTCAGCAACTGTGATTGAGTTGTCAGCAGCAGCAGTTACCTCGTACCAATTACCAGCGAGCGTGCCACTAGTTACCTTAATGTAATGAGCATCTGTTGTAAGATCACCAACAGCTGAGCCTGCATCAATTGTTCCAGCAGTGACAGAACTGACAGAACCAGCGAATGAGCTAGCTTGCTCCATAGGAATGCCTAGTTTAAGGTCTGAGTTAGCGTTGACCGTATAAGTTACATAGCCAACAGGGGTAGAGCTTACCGACTGGGCCTGGGAAACCATTGCGAATAAGGCTGTAAGAGCCGCGCAACTGAGGAATTTTAAAGTATTAATTTTCATAAGTAAGATATTTATTATTAGGGTAATATCAAAGTATTGAATAGTTATCCCCTATTGTCAATTAATTATTCGTTGATTTTAAGTTTTTCCTAAAAAAGGACTTCTAATGTATAATTGCTCGCTTAGAAGACTGTACAGGAAGATAACTAAAATCAAACAAAAGGCTTAAATGATAGGCATTTTAAAAATTGGAGGCTGCAGCATTCAAAATATTCCATAAAAATTAAAAAATTCCATTTTTTTGCTTAATTTGGCGCTTTCTGAGCAAAATCCTCACTCGCAAAGTTAAACATCCAGTTAAAGATACCCACATTTAGTTCTACTGATTCCGCAATAAAGAGCGAATCCCATTCTCCAGCTATGTAGGTTTCAATTCTAAAGGCGAAGGGAATACCCTCTACGAGCTTGTAATCCGAGTAAAAAATTTCCGTTTCTTCAAAATGACCTAATTTATCAATTTGCAGTAACTTAACTTCTAGGAATGTTTCAACATCGATATAATAATCTAAAACGAAATTCTCGTTAGTATGCACTCGAATTAGATGACAGATTCGGTCTGCTTCCCGAAGTACTCCTAAATATTCATAAGCTTTGCCCTTTTGAAAAGGATAGAGCAAATGACTGTTAAATCGCGCATCTTTTGATAAACGCCTTAATTGATGGGCATCCTGGACCACCCGTGGAGACGCTTCGTCAAACTTTTTTGACCAACCTATAGAACCATTGTAAGCAAGAATCATCTTTCCTGTATCATTTGTGGCAGTGACCTTAAGGCTATTTGGCTTTTTGGAAATTGCTTCAAAATCGAATTCTCCCCCTAAGGTTTTATAAATTGAATTAATTTTAATACTATTCAACTTATCAATTGTATCAGCTCCCCCCATGCTCTCTTCATAAAACCGAGTAAGGATTTGTCCGAGCCTCGATTTACCGAGTTTAGGCATGGGTGTATTTCTCAAAGATTCAGTCATCTCATAGCCTTGAGGAAGTAAACAATCGATCGAGGCTTGTTCTAGGTCAGCAAAATCAGTATAACCAGTGTTAAATGATTCACTTGCATCACTTGATTCGCTTAAAAGATCAAGTACACTCGAAGGCTCATTACCCGCTGCATAAGTTACCTGTGCTATGAGCACAAAGGACAAGCAGACTGAAGAAAAACAACGATGCAAACTGAGAAGAAATTCTAAAAAACGCATTTTAGGAAGCGACTGGAGGAACTGAAATATGCTTACAAACAATAGACCGCGATTCAATTTTCCTTAAAGCATATGATTAAAGCAATAAAGCACGCCTAATTAAATATTAAACGAATTAAATTAATGCAAAAACTAGTAGCCTTACTGTAATCGGACATCTAGCCGTAAAGTATAGATGTATAATAGACTGTAAAACTATGTTTTTAATTAACTATTGTAAAACTTATTTTTATCCGAAATAAAAAGAACTGTCGATCATGACTCATTTCAGCTACACATACCGCACCACCGAAGGTCAATTATCTGACGGATCACTCTCCGCAGCCGATAGGCGACAGGCTCTAGTAATGCTCAAAAAAAAGGGGGTCATTGCCATCAAGTTAGTTGCTGAAGAAGAAGCGAACACAGATGTTCAAAAAATAGGTCGCTCAAAAAATTCGATCCTTTCGAATCTACTCAATTTTAAAAGGCATAATAATGAGGGCGGGAGTTCAACCACCGACCAAGGCAAACGAGATCAACACAGAGTCAATAACAGCGCATCAGAGGCAAATTCTGCTCATTCTCTAAATAGTAGAGGCACGACAGCAAAGGGAGAAGTCATCGGTCTCAGCCTGCTGAAACGACTGTACGAACTCCATAAATCAGGTATGCCGATTGGAGATGCGATACGCATCTTACAGAATCGCCTCAGTGAACACACGCAAAAAACCTTAGCCGTTGGCATTTGGCGAGACCTAAGTGAAGGTCTTACTTTAGCTCAAGCATTGGCACGACGCAAGCGTTACTTCACTTCCTCAGTAAGCCATGTCATTCAAGCGGGCGAAGCAACGGGCAATCTCTGTCCCGTTTTAGAAAAAGTGATTCAGTACCTCGATGAGAAACGAGCGATTCGAAAAAAAATGATCGCCAGTATGACCTACCCCGCTTTTGTCAGCCTCGTCGCTGTCCTCGTTGTCATCTTATTTTTAACTGTACTCCTACCTCAAATTGAAGGTATGCTTCAACGCCTGGGAGGCGAAATGACATGGAGTGCCCAGTTGCTGATTAATGGATCCAATCTACTCCTCAAATCAGGCCCCTTCATCCTCATCTCATTGTTCCTATTGGCGATCGTACTGAGGCAGTGGAAACAGACCCAAGCCGGCAAACAAATCATTGACCACTGGAGTTTAAAGATGCCTTTAATCGGAAAAATACTTTACTATTCAAGCCTCTATCAAACTGGAAATTTAATCGGCACACTCTTGCAAAGTGGCATCAATACTACGGAAACACTTCAACTCACTGAGAAAACCATTGAAAACGCTGCCCTCAAGCAACGGTTCAGCATTGCCAAAGGACAAATCAACGAAGGAGCCTCCGTCACCCAAGCCTTCCGCCGACAAAACTTCATGCCTGAAGTCGCTCTCGATATCCTCAGCGTTGGCGAAGATACGGGTGCGCTCGCCAACAGCATGAACGATGTGACCGAAGGCTTTAAAGAAGAACTGAGCCAACGCCTCAATCGACTCACCACCATCGTGTCCTCGCTTGCCCTTGGATTTGCTTTTGGACTGGTCACCCTCATCGCAATTGGCATCGTCACCAGTGTCTTTGAGGTAAGCAAGACCCTATCGCTGTAGAGCTGAATTATCCACGACGGCAATTAGGCCCCTTCCGGCTTGCCCTGTGATAGAGCCCGCCGACGCAAACGCAAGGCATTGAGACGGATAAAGCCACTCGCATCATCTGGATCATAATCACTCGCCAAGCCCTCCATTGAAGCAATCGCTTCATCATAAAGAGAGAAAGGAGATTTCCGACCGACTGTAGTCACCGTACCCTTGTAGAGCTTTAAGCGAACCGTTCCCAAGACAGACTTTTGAGAATCATCGATCAATGCCTGCAAAGCCTCCCGCTCTGGAGCATACCAGAAACCATTGTAGATCAATTCAGCGTATTTAGGAATTAATCCATCCCGCAAATGCATCAATTCTCGATCCATTGTTAAAGACTCAATAGTGCGGTGCGCCTGAAGCAAAATGGTACCCCCAGGAGTCTCATAAACGCCGCGACTCTTCATGCCAACAAAGCGATTCTCCACAATATCCACTCGGCCGACTCCGTGCTTTCCCGCGAGTGCATTCAGTGTTCGCATCACCTCAGCCGGAGACAATTGCACCCCGTTCACCGCAACACAATCGCCTTTGGCAAAATCGAGTTCCACATATTCGGCCGCATCCGGTGCATCCTCGGGGTCAACTGTCAATTTGTACATCGACTTATTAGACGCCACAGTCGGGTCAAACCAAGGATCCTCTAAAATACCCGCCTCATAAGAAATATGCAATAGATTGCGGTCCATCGAATACGGTTTAGACGCACTCGCCTCAACATCGATCTTTTGCGCCTTACAGTAATCAATCATCTCAGCCCGACCGGGAAAGGCTTCTCGAAAGATGGGCATGCGCCAAGGAGAAATAATTTGCAAATCCGGTGAGAGGGCCGCGTAGCCCAACTCGAAACGCACCTGATCATTCCCCTTGCCCGTTGCGCCGTGCGCCACGGCATCAGCGGACTCTTTTTCCGCAATCGCCACGTGCGCTTTGGCGATAAGCGGTCGAGCAATAGAGGTGCCCAATAAATACTGCCCCTCGTACAAGGCATTGGCTCGCATCATTGGGAAGATAAAGTCCGAAGCAAACTCATCGACTAAATCCAAAGTATAATGCTTAGAGGCACCCGTAGCTATCGCCTTTGCTTCCAGCCCGTCCAACTCCTCTTCCTGTCCGACATCGGCAGCAAATGTAATGATCTCTGCCGAGTAATGTTCTTTCAACCAACTGACTAATACCGAAGTATCCAGACCACCCGAATATGCTAATACAATTTTCATTAAGCTATAGAAATAAAATTAGTAATAAACGAATGAGCAAATGTTTCCATCTGGCAAGGCAGATTGCAGATAAAGACAAAAAAATCCCCCGACCGCAGGAGCGATCGGGGGATTAAAAGTTAAAATAATTCAGTCAGACCGAATTAGAAAGTGTAAAGAAGCTCTACTACTGTGTTAGTATCATCATTGTCACTCTCTGTAACATCGATGATAAGTGCTAGATCGTCAGCAAGCTGTGTAGCGTGTGCAATTGTTGTTGAATCAACACCATCATCTTCAGCAGAACGCAATGTGATCGCAGATGAATCAGAGTAGGAGTAAACAGCAGCAATCTGTGTACCTTCGTCAGCACCTTCACCTTCATACATTTCTGCAATAAGAGTGAGTGCACCTGTTTCGTAAGTAACATAGGCATTTGTTAAATCATTGCCAGAAGCATCGTCTGTACGCAAACCAACGAAAGCATTAAGACCTTCACCAAGGTTTAGACCATAAGAAGCTTCGAGAGAATATGCATCACCGCCGATTTGGCCACTTTCCTCAACAAGAGAAACATTCAAAGCACCACTTGAATAGCGGATACCTGAATCGTAACCAAGACCTAGGTCAAGGCCACCAGAATTAGCGATCAAACCATCAGCATCGTAGGCGTCGAAACCTAGTGTTGACTCGAATTGACCAATTGTAAGAGAAGCACCATTACCTAGGTCGTAAGTAAGGTATACTTGCTCAACGTCAACAGAAGAACCTGAGCCTGTGGCTGAAAGTTCAGCGGCACCAGAAACAGTACCTTCTGTATCAAGAGCCAAGCGAAGCTCAACTTCATCAATATCTAAAGATGAACTTTCGTCATCCCAAGAAGCGTCAACAAAACCGCTTACACCAAGACCGGCAAAAGCGATAGAAGAAGCTGCGAATAACGCAGCAAGGAATTTGAATAATTTATTCATAGTGTTTGTTTGTTTTTTGTTATTATAAAACCTATTCTCTGCCGAAGCATAGAAAAGGACTATAAAATTCATAAATACTTAGTAACATTTAGAGAGGGTAAATAGACACAGTGGAACAGAAAGAGCCCAAATATGCGCCGTGGATATACGGAATTGGAGGAAATGGAGCACTTTAGCGTGCTGATTTCGCAAGGTGGTAAACATAAAACATGCTAAATAAGAAAGAAATTCCTCATAAATGCAAGCCTAAAATGGCTAATGCCCTCAAGCGCAGACGATCACCTCAAAGAAAAAAGCCCGCACCCCTCATGAAAAAAGGCAAAAATACCCTCTTAAAAAGATTCAAGCCCAAAGATTCCTCAAAAAACTCATTGATAAGGACCGAGCAACTCTTGCATTTTTTCTAAAAATTAACACATACATAGACATGGCTTACGAACACACTGCATTCCGAAAAGTTGAATTTTCCGAAACCGACATGGCGGGACTGGTCCACTTTTCCAATTATTTCCGCTATATGGAAATAGCCGAACGCGATTTTTTCCAATCACTCGGAGTCAATCTCATCCAATCAATCCCCCACGATCTAGTTGGTTACCCTCGAAGTCGTGCAGAATGCAAGTTTTCCGCGCCCCTGCGCTTCGGTGACACCGTAAAAATACACCTCGCAGTTAAAACGATCAAAGATCGTGCCATCGACTACCAATTCCGCTTGTATAAAGAGACTGAGGGCGAAGACGAGCCCGTAGCCAAGGGGCACCTCACTACCATTTACACCGAACTCACGGAAAATGGCGAACTGCAATCCAAACCACTGCCGCCCGAGCTCCTCAAGCAAATCGAAGAAGCCCCTAGCTCTGTCCTACGCCCCGAGTAAACCTCTATTTTCGCAAAATCAAATTACTTTAGGTGTTAATAATTAATAGTTTATGAAAAAAATGAGAGCCCTAGTCACCAACGATGACGGCATAGAGTCTGTCTTCCTTCACCGTCTAGTTGATGCCCTGCTCCCCGATTTCAGCGTCTGCGTGGCTGCTCCCAGTGAAGAACAAAGCTGGATTGGTCGAGCGATCAGCCGCAGAAAAGCGATTGAAGTACAGCGAATCGAGACATTATTTCCCAAAAAAGTCCAATCTTGGAGCATTTCAGGGACTCCTAGTGACTGTGTCAATATTGCACTTGGGCATCTTCTAGAAACACCCCCAGATATAGTATTATCGGGCATTAATCTAGGCTACAACACCACTGAAATACTCATTTTAAGCTCTGGAACAATTGCTGGAGCCATTGAAGGCTCGCTCTGGGGACATCCCGCCATCGCCTTCAGTCAAGCCATTCCCAATCAACTCTATCCTCAAATTCACTCCCAAAACGGGCATACTGACCCAGAATTCAGTAAAATCGTGCAAGCTTCCGCGGACAAAGCCGCCGAAATTGCTCGTAGCACCCTAGAAAATCCCCCCCCTCAAGGCACAGTCCTCAACGTCAACTTTCCGGAATCCATGCACACCCGTTCCCCCATTGAGCAGACCCTTCCAGAAAAAGTTCACCTTGGAAGCCTTTACGAATGCAACAAAGACGGGCATTACCAATTCCAATATCGAGAAGGCAAACGCCTCAGCCAACACCCCAACAGCGACCGATCCGCCCTCAAGCGAGGCAATATCAGTATCAGTAAACTCGATTTCAGCCAGATCGGCCGACTCAATTAGGCTAGAAAAATTAAAAATAGGCTACTGAGAAAAAACCCTGCAAATACATTATTCGATTGAGAAAATAACAAAGACCCTATAAAAGATAATAATCCTCTATATCCGAACGTCATGTTTCGATCTATTCGCACCGCTTTTATAACTGGACTCCTCATCTTGCTCCCCCTTGGAGTGACCGCTTTCACCGTCGGTTTCGTCCTCGACCGCATCGGCAATCCCGCGAGCGAGCTCTTTTTTCGCTTTATCGATACTAACATACGCGAATTACCCACCATTGGCATCTCCCTACAAATTGTCTCCCTACTAATCGTTGTTTCGATAATCACCATACTTGGTTATTTTTCCCGAATCTTCATCGGACAACTCCTCTTTAATTTTTTCGAACGCATCCTTGGGAAAGTTCCCCTAATCAATCTCATATACAACACAGTCAAACAAATCGTTGACACATTCACCCAACAACAAAAAGCAGTCTTTCAAGAAGTTGTCCTCATAGAGTATCCCCGCAAAGGTGTCTATGCCATCGGCTTCCTCACCAATCAAGCCAAAGGAGAAATACAAGCCCTAACCGGAGAAGAACTCGTCAATGTCTTTGTTCCAACCACACCCAACCCCACCAGTGGCTTCCTACTCATGCTGCCCAAAGAATCCATTGTCTCCATGCAAATGAGTATTTCTGACGGGATGAAATTGATCATCTCAGGCGGTGCCGTCGTTCCTCCATATGATCCCAACGACAGCAATAATCCCAATGGAACCCATAAGAACGAAAAGACTACCGTCCTCAGTCCCAGTGAGTCCAGCGAATGAATCCAGACCTCTGGCTCATTGAAATCACTGTTTTAAAGATCACCCAAACCAGTGAACACTACTTAAAACTCGACTATCTCAGTCCCGTAAACGGACTCGATTACGGACTACTTCGCTTCAGCCCAAAAAATAAGAAGGCATCACGACCCGACCTCTTCGATACCGCAGAAATCAGCATCGAACTCGGCAACGTAAGTAAGAAACACTTTCTCAAAGACTACAGCCCCATCACCCAACGTCCCGCCATAGGCAAGCATTACTCAAGGCTTGATTATACCTGTCGCTTTGCCCGCTTCCTCCTCGAAAATCTAAGCTCTGTGCCCGATCCCAAAGAACTCTACCAACTCAGCAAACAAAGCCTAGACGCCTTCAACAGCGGCTACCCTCCCGAGACCATCTTACTTAAAGCCCTCTACCACTTTCTTAAAATTGAAGGTTTTCCCGTAGAGAACAATTGGTGGCAAAGCATCCCCAAAGCCCAAAAAAACCAAGCCCAACAACTACTCAACACACCCCTCTCCGAAATCCAGACCACCCAGGTCGACAAAGATGCCCCTACACAAAGCTCTGCCGAAAGCCTACTCGCACACCTCGCCCAATGGATTCGCCAAGAAACGGAGCTCCGCCTAAACCTAAAAAAATAAAGAAACTAGGAAGCGATCGTAAGCGACCAAAAATACGGCATTTGAAGACAGTTCAAAGTGCAAAGACCCTCACAAAAACAGGAGAGGCAGCAAAAAAGGCTTAAAAAAACCGCCTTGTTGAGGTTTGGGCTACACTTTAAACCGTAAATCGCGACTTGGGCTTGAGCTTAGGCTGAGGTTTAGTATCGTTTGGTGCAATTCATGAAGTTTGATAAAAACCTTAATGATCGTGATGAAAGATCGGAAGGAAAAACTGATAAAACTCTGATACTGCGTTAAACTTTAATAAACTATAATCTGTACCCCGTGCTGTGCTGTAGTCGTAATTATATAATTAAATGGTTTAAATCGTAAGGAACCTCAAAAGGCGGATTTAAAAACAAACAACTAGTAAAATAAAAATGAAAAATAAAAATGAATGTACAAGGTGTACACTGTATATGGTTACGTATAAAGCTAGACGCCTTCCAATGCAAAACGTTCAAAAAAAGTCATTTTTTATTTCTTTTCTCATTTCGCAGGCTGTTTCCCCCGCTACTTCTTTGAATATCTACGACTGCTCTAGAGCTCTGTATATTTTTTACTGCTACCTTTTGCCTTTTCGACGGGGTATTTTAAGGCGTTTTTTTCCATTTTCTTAGTGATGGCAGTGGCGAGATCAATGCCACTGACATTGGCAAATTCAATGGCAAAAATCAAAATGTCGGCGATTTCTTCGATGATCTTTTCGCGAAATGGATCGGACAAAACTTCTCTTCGAGAGGATTCTGCACTCTGCCAAAGAAAGTGCTCCATCAATTCAGCAGCTTCAGCTGCAATGGCCATGGACAGGTTTTTAGGGCTGTGGAATTGTTCCCAGTCGCGTTCTTGGGCGAAGGCAAGGATGCGGTCTTTGAGGGTTTGAATCTGAGTATTTGTATCGTCCATAGTTCTCAGAGGATACATACGGCAATGGAGAAATAAATGATCAGCCCGAGTACATCCATGATTGAAGTGATGAGGGGACTACTAGCAACGGCGGGATCAATGTCAATGCGGTCGAGAGCAAAGGGCAAGAGTGCACCAAAGAGATTGGCAACGAGAACAATTGCCAGCATACTTAATCCGATCACTTGGGCGATGCTGCTTTCCCCTCCGTAGAGCCAGCCGACGAGAAAGGCGAGTCCGCCCATAGCGCAGCCCATGAGAATCCCCACGAGGATTTCTTTGATCAGAGCAGCGGCCCAGTCGGAGGCTTTGAGGTCTCCAGTGGCGATGGCGCGAACCATGAGGGTAGCTGACTGGGCTCCACTATTTCCGCCACTGGCGATGACTAGGGGCATAAACAAAGCTAGTGTGATGTACTCGAGAAGTTGCTCTTCGTAGTTGGCAATAACGGCGGCGGAAATGAGATTGACAAGGATGAGAATCAAGAGCCAACCGATGCGCTTTTGAAAGAGCTCTACGGGCTGGGTTAAACTGTAGGTGGACTCGAGCGGATTGACGGCAACCCCGAGCTGAATATCTTCGGTGGCCTCTTCTTCGGCGACATCGAGAATGTCATCGACGGTGACGATTCCAAGGAGCATGCCTTCGGAGTCGACAACAGGTAAGGCATTGAGGTCGTATTTTTTGACTTTCTCCACGGCGACTTCTCGGTCGTCAAAGGCGGAGATAGAAATACAATTATAGTTCAAGAGTTCTCGAATCGTCTGGCTGGGGCTAGAGAGAATGAGCCGCCGCATGCGGACTTTGTCGATGAGCTTTCCCGCTCGGTCGGTGACGTAGAGAATGTTAAAAATCTCACTGTCTCGCCCGAATTTCCTCACGTGTGCAAGGGCTTGCTCGACCGTCCACTCAGCACGCAAACGAATGTACTCTGGGGTCATGAGCCGACCGACACTTTCTTCCGGATAACCGAGTAACTGTCGTGCTTCCATGAGATCTTCTGGACCGAGGAGCTGCATCAATCGCCGGGTGACGGTGGCGGGGAGCTCTTGCAGTAAGGCGGTACGGTCGTCGGGATTGAGGTTGGCGAGCAAAGAGCGCGTATCCGCATCGGTAAGGGCGGTGAGTAAGCTGTCTTGATCTTGGGGCTCGAGGTAGGAAAAAACATCGGCAGCGCGTTGTCGGGGCAGGGCTCGATAGACGAGTATCTGCTCGGCTTTTTCTAGACGAATGAGCAGGTCAGCAATTTCGGGATCAACCCAAGCGAGGAGTTTATCCACGGCGGACTTTAACTCCTTGGCTTGAATCAACTCAAGGATGGTCTCGGCAGAGGTTGGACTGGTGATGGCGTCACTCATGGATCATGGGTTTGTGAAATCTGTGGAATCAGTGCTCTGTCAGCGTTGTATGTCAGTGATTTAAGCGTGTATACCTAAGCTGATTAAAGACTGAGGAGGACTTGTGCAAAGAAAAAAGCGTTTCTCTACATTTTTCCTGTAGATAGCTTCGGGCAGTTTTGAGCAGCTTGAGTCCTTTAGGGATCGCTGGCGCGTTCGCACCCAAACTCTTGAAGCATGGTTTCAAGGGCGTGGACAAAGTGTTCCCACTGTGCTGCCCCGCTTCGACTTCGTGCTTCTTCTACGCAACTAAGGTATTCGAGCTTGTTTTCTAAGGAAAGGCATTGACCGTTTTTCTTCAGCCAGTTGCTGAGGTAATCAAGGGCTTCCAGATACTCGGCGAGGGAAGCGGAGCCGGCATCAACTTGATTGACCAAGCGAACTAAAGCCTGTGGCTGATCCGCAAACTGGGCTTTGAGCTGCCACTCAATTTGCCGATCTCCATCGGCGAGTTTTTCTATACTGGGCTGTGCACTCATATTCGCAGGACTTTGTGAATTCTCTAATTCCAAGATTGTAATAGCTAAAGTCGTAACTATAACTTTCAATGTTTTTAAAAATAATGCAAACTATTCGCTCTGCCGCCCGTGCCCTTATTATCCATGATCGCCGTGTTCTTTTCGTCGAAATGAGAAATGATGCGGGCGCTTTCTATATTTTGCCTGGGGGCGGTCAAGTGCACGGTGAACCTCTCTCGGAGACGGTCAAAAGAGAATGTGCGGAGGAACTGGGGGTAGCTGTGTCGGTAGGTTCGCTATGCTACACGCGTGAATACATTGGGAAACACCATGACTTCGATTCAAGACATGCCCATTTTCACCAGATCGAACATGTGTTTTTCTGTGATCTCGAGCAAAAACAGAGTCTGGGCAAGGGTCATTCTTTGGACAAAAAGCAGGTCGGATATCAATGGATTGCTATCGATGCCTTGGACGAGTACCGAGTCTTACCAAAAACATTGGTGGAACTCCTTCAATCAGAAACCCTCAATTTGGAGAATCCCTATCTAGGTGATGTGAATTAAGATGTCAATCAAAGGTGCCTCTCTACAACTAGGATGAAGGGCGTGTATGCAGTTTCGCAATGACGCATCACCGTCCCATTCAGCTCGATTCATACCCAAAGGATCGAGCAATACAATCGACTGGTTGTCTCCTATCGCTTGCCTGATTTTAGCGATCACTGGCATCCTCTTTATCTACTCGGCTCAGTCAACAATCAGTGATTCGGATTGGAAAAAACAAGTCATTTGGGTGCTGATGGGCATGGCACTTTACATCGCTGTATCGTGTATCAATTATAAATTTTTTCTTCGCTATGCACACTATCTCTATTTTCTCGGTTTATTTGGCTTGTTACTCGCGACTCCACTCAGCCCACTCAGTGTTGAAATGATGGGGGCACGCCGTTGGGTCAATGTGGGCTTAACCAGTGTTCAACCAACAGAGCTGGCAAAGATCGGAACATTAATCATGTCGGCAAGTTTGCTCGCTCGTTCGAATTTAGAAAATATAAAAGAATCCCTTGTAGTTTTATTAAAAATACTTTTAATTTGTGCCCTTCCAATCTCACTGATTTTCATTCAGCCTGATTTGGGCTCTACGCTCGTCTTTCCTCCAATGATTTTTTCATTACTTTTCGTATCTAAATTGTCGAAGCAATTTTTTACAGCAGCATTTATTCTTTTTGCTGTCGCCTTTAGCGTGCTAAGTTTAGATATCTATCATTACAGTCGTCACTTGGAGCTGTCCCAGTCTAACAGTTTTAACCTTAATACAAGTGACACAACGCTTAAAAACTCACAGTATCAATCTTTACTACCCCTACACAATTATCAAAGAAATAGAATTTTAACATTTATCGCTCCAAAAGTCGTCGA
>MDSZ01214382.1_pt1 | contig 15065 bp, 13 predicted proteins | sample 811201 | NCBI WGS metagenome assembly MDSZ01 (sample SAMN05326647, study PRJNA326480) | marine metagenome | isolation source: seawater | place: Indian Ocean: North | collected 2010
GCCGGCGCCTTCAATGTCGAGATCTTCCGGGCCGGCATCGAAGCGGTGCCTGAAAGCACCCGCGAGGCCGCCGAATCGCTTGGCTTCTCGCGGAGCCAGTCCTATCGTTATGTGGTGCTGCCACTGGCGCTCAGGGTCTCGCTTCCGGCGCTCAACAACAACCTCGTCAATCTGGTGAAGACGACGACCCAGGCCTTCGGCATTGCCGTGCCGGAACTTCTCTACCAGTCGGTGACGATCTGGAATGATTACCCGTCGGCGCTCTATCCGACGATGCTTCTGGTCTTTGTCGTCTATGTCGTCCTTGTCGGCATCCTGGTGATGAGCATGAGCAGATGGGAAAACAGCATGAGGATTCCGGGCTATGGCAGCTAGAAGCGGCAGACGGCCCATCGCCGGGCGCATCATCCCCGGGGTTGGCAGCGCGGCCAGCACCGACCTTGCCGTTCTGAAGCCGGTGGCGCGGCCGGTCGCCGGACTGACCGCCACGCAATGGCTTGCCGGCCTTCCCTGGTGGACGGCGCTGGTGCTGATGGCGCCTGTGCTGCTCTGGCCCGTCTATGTCCAGGCTGCCGGCAAGTTCACCGTCATCACCGCCTTCGGCACGCTTGGCAAATGGGTGCCCTTCCTGTTCATGTCAGGTTTCCTGTTCAACATCCTGATCTCGATGTTCGCGATGCTATTCGGCACGCTTGCCGGGGCGGCGCTTGGCCTTGGCCAGGTCTCGAAATTCGCGGTGGTCAACCGGCCGGCCTGGTTCTTCACCCAGCTTTTCCGGAACTCGCCCTGGCTGGTGATCCTGTTTATCATGCTGCTGGCGCTGCCCTTCGAGATCGTGGTCTTCGGCCATATCATCTCGATCCCCGACTGGATGAAGGCGGTGTTCGGCCTGTCGCTGCCGATCATGGCCAACATCTCGGAAATCGTGCGCGGCGCCGTGCAATCGGTGCCGACCGCGCAGTGGGAGGCGTCGGAAAGCCTTGCCTTCACCCGCCGCCAGACCATGTGGCGGATCATCCTGCCGCAATGTTTCAAGCGGATGATCCCGCCCTGGATGAACTGGTACGCCATTCTGACCATGGCGACGCCGCTCTGCTCGCTTCTTGGCGTCGAGGAGATCATCACCCTGTCGCGCCAGGCGATGGAAGCCGAGAACAATCACCCCGAATTGCTGGTGCCGTTCTATTCCTTCGCGCTGGTCCTGTTCTTTGTCTATTGCTACCCGATCGCCCGCATTACCATCGCGCTTGAACGCCGGTACGCGGTCAAACTCTAGGAGGCCCTCATGTCTGAATGGACCGAAAAGGACCCCATCGTCTCGATCCGCGACGTACATAAATATTTCGGCGATCTTCAGGTGCTGAAAGGCGTGTCGCTGGATGTGATGAAGGGCGAGGTGGTCTGCATCATCGGCCCGTCGGGGTCCGGCAAATCGACCCTGATCCGCTGCGTCAACGCCCTGAACGACATTCAGGGCGGCAGCATCACGGTGCGCGGCATCGACCTGACCGACCCGAAGCTCGACAAGCTGGCGCTCCGCAAGCGCGTCGGCATGGTCTTCCAGCAATACAATCTCTTCCCGCACAAGACGGCGATGGAGAATATCATGATGGCGCCGATGCTGGTGCTGAAGGAGAATGAGGACGAGGTCCGCCAGCGGGCCCGCGACCTGATGAAGAAGGTGCGGCTCGAGGGCAAGGAGGATGCCTATCCCGGCGAGCTGTCAGGCGGCCAGCAACAGCGCGTCGCCATCGCCCGCTCGCTGGCGATGAGCCCGGATGTGATGCTGTTCGACGAGGTGACGGCGGCGCTCGATCCGGAAACGGTCAAGGAGGTGCTTGTCACCATCAAGGACCTGGCGCAGGACGGCATGACCTGCATCCTGGTGACGCATGAGATGGGATTCGCGCGCGAGATCGCCGACCATATCTATTTCACCGACAATGGCGTGATTGTCGAGCATGGCCCGCCAAAGACCTTCTTCGACAAGGCCAAGGACCCGCGCACCAAGGAATTCCTCAGCCAGATCCTGTAGCGCGGCATTGCCGCCCCGCCCTATGCCGACAGGCCGAGCATCGCGCGGGCTTCGGCCGGACTGGCCACCGGACGTTCATGCCGCTCGCAGATCTCGACCACCCGTTCCACCAGCGCCGCGTTTGACGGGGCCAGCGTTTCGCGGTCCATGCGGATATTGTCTTCAAGGCCGGTGCGCGCATGGCCGCCCACGGCGACACACCATTCATTCACCTCGATCTGGTGGCGGCCGATGCTGGCGGCGCACCATTCGCTGCCAGGCAGCAGCCGTTCCACCGTCAGGATGTAATAGTCGAACACATCCCTGTCGGCCGGCATGGCATTCTTAACCCCCATGACGAACTGTACATAGGCCGGCCCCTTCAGCCGGCCGTCGGCCTGCATCGCGGCGGCCCGGTGAATATGCGAAAGATCGAACGCCTCGATTTCGGGCTTGATGCCATGGGCCAGCATTTCTGCCGCCAGCCAGTCGACGAGATCGGGCGGGTTCTCATAGACACGGGTCGGAAAATTGTTCGACCCCACCGTCAGCGAGGCCATGTCGGGGCGAAGCGGCAGCATGCCGCCGCGTTCGCGGCCCGCCCCCGACCGGCCGCCGGTGGAAAACTGGATGATCATGCCGGGGCAGTGCGCTTCCAGCCCCTCCTTCAACCTTGCGAACCTGTCCGGGTCGCTTGACGGGGTCTGGTCGTCATTGCGCACATGCGCATGGCAAATGGTGGCCCCGGCCTCGAAGGCGGCCTGGGTGCTTTCCACCTGCTCCGCCACCGTAATCGGCACCGCCGGGTTCATCTCCTTGCGCGGCAGTGACCCGGTGATGGCGACACAGATAATACAGGGTTTGGCTTCGGGCCTGGTCATGATCCGGCGCTAGTCCTTCGGGGCGAGGACAAAGTCGAACTCGACATCCCAGTAGAAATCGCCGGTGATTCCGGCCTTTTCGACGCGTGCCGGATCATCGACCCGGACGAAGCGCGCGATCAGGCTTTCCTTCACGCCGAACACCGCGTCGCTATCGATATAGGGATCATCCGGATCAAAGACATGGGTCGTGACCTCGTCGAACCCGTCCTTAGAGATGATGAAGTGAAGATGTGCCGGCCGGTTGCCGTGGCGCCCCAGACCCTGAAGCATCCTGCCGACCGGCCCATCCGTCGGCACGGAATAGAATTTCGGCCGCACGGCCTTGAACCAGTAGGTGCCGTCGGTGCCGGTGCGGAAGACGCCGCGAAGGTTGAAATCAGGCTGGATGCCCTTCTGCTGAACATCGTAGAAACCGTCGTCATTCGCCTGCCAGACGTCGATCCTCACGCCTTCCAGCGGGTTGCCGTCAATGTCCAGCACGCGGCCGCGGACGAGCATCGGCTCGCCCTTGCCGTCGAGGCAGATATCCGTTCCCATCTCATATTCCGGTGTGCCGCCGATATGGAACGGGCCGAGAACCGTGTTCTCCGACGCCCCTGCCGGACGCCGCGAATTGATCGCGTCCACAAGCATCGACACGCCAAGTACATCCGACAGAAGGATGAATTCCTGCCGCCAGTCATCGCATTTGTGGCCGGTGGCCGTCAGGAACCGGATGGCCTTCATCCATTCCTCCTGCGTCGGTTCGATCTCTTTCACCGCCGCATGCAGGTGACGGGTGATCACCTCCATCATCTCGCGAAGACGGGCGTCCTTTGCCTGCTCGTTCTGACCGATGACGATGTCGGCCGAATTCTCTTCGTTGAAATGCGCATTTGCCATGATCTGTCCCCGTTTCCTGTCGCCCTGGCGCTGACCGGCTGTCCGATTCTGATCTTACGTGTGACGGCGATTTCCAGCCAAGCTGTTTTGCGGCGTTGTGGACACCTCTCACGTCCGCCTTCGGGCCAATGCCGACGGCGGCGGATCAGCGCGCCGCGGATTTCAAGGGTGGCCATTGGACGGCGCGCGCTGTACATAGTGCCGGCGTCGCAGGCGCGGCCACGCACCCGACGCCTCCACTCACACAAACTCCCCCCATTGAAACAGACAGGCGACCCATGCCGTCATTCAAGTCAGGCCGACTTCACAGGCTGATCTGCGGCGACTATTACAGCGACACATCCCGCCCCACCCTCTCGACAAAGCAGGTTTCCGTTGAGATTCTGTCTGGCCTGACCGTATCGCTGGCGCTTGTCCCCGAAGCGGTGGCTTTTGCCTTTGTCGCCGGCGTCGCGCCGCTTGTCGGGCTTTATGCGGCCTTTATCGTCGGACTTGTCACGGCGCTGTTCGGCGGTCGGCCAGGCATGATCTCGGGGGCGACCGGGGCGCTGGCAGTCGTCATGGTCTCTCTGGTGATGCAGCATGGCGTGCAGTATCTGTTCGCTACAGTGGTGCTGATGGGGCTGCTGCAGTTGATTGCCGGCGCGCTGCGGTGGGGCAAGTTCATCCGCATGGTGCCGTATCCGGTGATGCTGGGATTCGTGAACGGGCTTGCCATCGTCATCGGCCTTGCCCAGCTGGAACAGTTCAAGATTGCCAGTCCGGACGGCAGTATGCGCTGGATGGAAGGCAAGGTTCTCTATTCCACCCTCGGTATGATCGGCCTGACCATGCTTGTCATCTGGCTGGCACCACGGGTGACGAAAATCGTGCCAGCCCCGCTCGCCGCCATCGGCATTGTCACTGCCGTGGTTATCGGCTTCGGCATTGATGTGCCGCGCGTCGGCGATCTGGCAAGCCTGTCGGGCGGCCTTCCCGCCTTTGCCGTGCCGACGGTTCCCTTCACGCTCGAGACGCTTGCCATCATCTTCCCCTATGCGCTTATCCTGGCGGCCATCGGCCTGATCGAAAGCCTTCTCACTTTGAACCTTGTCGGCGACATGACCGAACAGTGCGGCGGTGCCTCGCGCGAATGTGTGGCTCAGGGCGCGGCCAACCTGATCACCGGATTCTTCGGCGGCATGGGTGGCTGTGCGATGATCGGCCAGTCGATGATCAATGTGAAATCCGGCGGGCGCACCCGTCTTGCCGGCGCCGCCGCTGCGCTGTTCCTTCTGGGCTTCATCCTGTTCACCTCTTCGCTGATCGAGCAGATTCCGATCGCCGCCCTTGTCGGGGTGATGTTCATGGTCGTCGTCGGCACCTTCGCCTGGCATTCGATCACCACCCTTCGCAAGGTGCCGCGCGCCGATGCGCTGGTCATCGTGACCGTGACCTTTGTCACAGTGCTGGAAGACCTGGCCATAGCGGTTGTTGTCGGGGTCATCATGTCGGCGCTTGTCTATGCCTGGAACGCGGCGAAAACCATTCAGGCCTCAAAGCGCCCCTCCATCCGCGAGAAGGGCGCCATTGTCTATGACATCAAAGGGCCGCTGTTCTTCGGGTCGGTCACAGGGTTCCGCGAGCTGTTCCAGATCAAGGATGATCCAGATACAGTGATCATTGATTTCGCCGGCTCGCGGGTGGTCGATCAATCGGCGCTTCAGGCGATCGAGGACATCGCGGCGAAATATCACGAGGCCGGCAAGACGGTCATGCTGCGTCACCTGAGCCGCGACTGCCACAAGCTGCTGTCAAAATCGGGGCAGCTCATCATCGGCAGCGATGATGATCCAGAATATCAGGTGGCTGTGGATTACCGCGTTCGCCAGGGGGCGTTCCAGAGCGGCCACTGACCGCAGACAGAGCGGCGGGGTCCACCCGGGCCAATATGGCATCGGCCCGGACGTCAAATGGCGAGAGGCGCGGTCAGGCCGTCTTCCAGGGGCCGAAATCCTTTCCACCCTCGACGATTTCATAGGTGACGCAGGGCTCGTCGCCGACAACCCAGCCATCATGGCCGGGCGCGAAGTAATAGGCATCGCCTGCCGAGACGGTGATCTCGCTGCCATCATCATGCGTGCAGGTCATCCGGCCCGAAACGACGACACCCACATGTCCTGCCTGGCAGCTGTCGCCGCCGACGGTCGGCTTGATACATTCGGACCATTTCCAGCCCGGCTCGAGAACAATTTTCGAGGCCGTCATATTGCCAAGCTTCACCACCTTGACATGGGCTTTCGGCGGGGCCTTCACCTCGTCGGCGTCTTCAAAGGACTTCTTGTACAGATTCGCCATGGATTCCTCCTGCATTGGTCTGTTCGAATGATCTTGTCGTCAAATTCATCCTGTCATCCAGCGAGGAGCGGGACGAGCAGGCGTGGCGGCGACAGGCGCGCGCCGGCAGGGGCAATGCCGCGCTGCATAGGTAAAAGCTTAAAAGCAAAGGGCGGGGGATAACAACCCCGTCCGGCAGAATTCCGGCTAGCCCGACCTGTCGGGAAGGGAAATGCCCGCCGCACCGGCATAGACCTTGGCCACGGCGGCGTCATCCTCGCGGCCAAATCCCATTTCGGCGGCCTGTTTGTATTGACCCAGCGCGGTGGCTGTGATCGGTGCCTCGCACCCGTTGGCATCGGCGATATCGAGGACGATCCCCAGATCCTTCAGCCATATATTCACCGCCGAATGGGGCGTGTAGTCGCCGTCGACAATGTGCGGGGCGCGGTTTTCCAGCATCCAGCTTGTGCCGGCGCATCTCGAGATCACCTCGAGGAACCGGTCTGGCGCCAGCCCCTGCTTCATGCCGAAGGTGATGGCTTCGGCCATGGCGGCGATATGCACTCCGGCCAGAAGCTGGTTGACCGATTTCATCACCGACCCGGCGCCGGCCTCCTCGCCCATGGTGAAGACAGTCTCGGCGGTGGCATCCAGGACCGGCTGCGCCGCATCGAATGTCGCCTTGCTGCCGGATGCCATGATGCTGAGCCGGCCTTGCGCCGCCTTGACCGAACCGCCGGAAATGGGTGAGTCGAGATAATGCACCTGCCGCGCGGCACAGGCTTCGGCCATGCGGCGGGCAAAGTCCGGGGCGACAGTGGCGCAGGACAGGACAACAGCACCGGAGCGCAGCATCGGCACGACGCCGGCGGCACCAAACAGCACCTCTTCGGTCTGCGCCGCGTTCAGGACAACGACGACAACAGCGTCCAGCTTCGGCGCGATGGCGGCAAGCTCGCCGCTCGCCCCGCCCTCGTCGCGAAACCGCGCCTCCTGCTCCGGCACAACGTCGAACCCGTAAACGGTGTGGCCGGCGCGAAGAAGCGACTGCGCCATGCCATAGCCCATCGAACCAAGCCCAAAAACGGCGATTGTCTTCACCGGTGTCCTCCCGCGGCAGAATCAAGCTGGCGGAGGGTAGCGCAAGCGCGCCTGATCAGACAGGGATTATCTGCGGCGACAGGGTAAAAAAATGGCGCGCTGGTAGGTCTTCTCGCCTGAAGCGCGCATATAGTGATTGGCGCGCAGGCTGCCGCTCGAGGTCGGATATTCAAGCCCGATGCCGACCCGGACCCGAGCCTAGCCAAGAACCGAGAAGCTGCTTTCCTCGTTGATTTCACGCTTGCGCGAATAGAAGCCGACATTGATGTCACGACCGATATAGGGAAGCGTGAAGGTCAGGGGCGCGGCGTCATGGTCGGCCCCGCCTTCGCAATAATCGATCAGGGCGGCCATCATCTTTCCGGCGATCGGGGCGTTCTTGTACTGGTTTCCGCTTGTCCCGCAGGCCATGTAGAATCCGTCGAGCGAGGATTTGTCATAGATCGGAATCCAGTCGGTCGAGGCGTCATAGAGATCGACCACGCCGCGCGACTTCGAGGGAATGCCAAGGCTTGGCACCCGCTGGCCATAGCGCATCACCTGGTTGTTCCACTGGTCGGTGAAGTCGCCGTCATAGTCGCGGTCAGTCTCGGTCCAAATATGCGGATCGCATGGCGGGTCTTCGCTTCCGATCAGGATGTTGTTGCCATGTTCGGGGCGGATATAGCAGGCGATGTCGCTGTCCGAGACGACCATACCGAGACTGTCGAAATCAAACCCGTCCGGGGCCGGCACATGCGCCACCTCCTGTCGAAGCGGGCGGGTTTCGATGGTCATCTCGTCGAGCACACCGGCAAGCCCGTTGATACGGGCCGATCCCGGGCCGGCGACATTGACGACGACCCGGGCGTGTATTTCCTCGCCCGAGGCCAGCTTCACGCCCTTTACCCTGCCGCCGTCCTGCAGGATTTCGACCACCTCGACACCTAGCCGGAATTCGGCGCCGTGCCGGCGCGCGGCGTCGGCCATGTTCTGCGACGACAGCGCCGGATCGGTGACATAGCCGCCATTCGGCCAGTAGAGCGCGCCCCCGATGCGCCCGCCATTCCTGGACCCGAATTCGGGATCGTCAATGCGCCGCGCCGGGGCGAAGCTGTCCAGTGAATAGATCGGCAGCCTGTCGAGGATGGCCGCCTCGTCCCATTCCTCGACCGGGATATCAAGGTCGCGGCTGTTTTCAAGATGCTTGTCGAGATGCCCGTTCGCCTCGGTCCGCATCACCATGCAGCCACATTCCTTGAACTGCGCCAGCGGATGCCCGTCGGGAAGGCCGAGATAATCCTTCCAGTCGCGCCAGTAATGGTACCCCTCCCAGGCAAAGGCGGTGCCATCGAAGGTCGAATAATGCATGCGGATAATCGCACAGGACCCGGCGGTCGAGCCGTGACCAACCTGCGCGTTGCGGTCAAGCGACAGAGTCTTCCAGCCATTCTTGGCCATTTCGAAGGCGATGGCGGTACCGATCACCCCGGTGCCGATGATGATTGCGTCGGGTTGCTGGCTCATGGAATCTGTCCCTAACTCTGGCTTCGGTCCTGCTGGTCAGCCGCGCATCACCGCGCCGGCCGGATCATAGGGCGACGGCGTGATCACCCTCACATCCCGCTCAACCCCGACAATATGAGCTTTCATCTCGGTTCCGGCCTCTGCCAGATCGGCGTTGACAAGCGCCATGGCGAGCGACTTGTCGACCGTGTGGCCATAGCCGCCGGACGTAACGAAACCAACCCGCTTGTCGCCAGACCAGACCGGCTCAAAACCGCTGGCATCTGCCCCGTCTGCTGCCACCTCAAGAGTGACAAGGCGCTGCGCCGGGCCATTTCCGTCACGTTCCGCCATCGCCGCCTCGCGGCCGATAAAGGCCTGTTTGTTCCAGTCGATCCAGCGATCCATGCCGGTCATGCCGGGGGTGTAGCCCTGGGTGAATTCGGCCGACCAGATTCCATAGCTTTTCTCCAGTCGCAACGAGAGAAGCGCGTTGAAACCATATTCGGTGATGCCGAGATCGGCACCCGCCTCGAGAAGCATCCGGCGAAGCGCGATATGGTCGCCCATGCGACAGCTGATCTCGTAGCCCGACTCGCCGGTCACTGACAGGCGGCCGACGCGGGCGCGGACAAGGCCGATATCGAAAGCCCCGCATCCCATGAAGGGAAGGTCGCCGACGGGCCCGTCGGTCAAACGTTCGATCACCGCCTTCGAGTTGGGGCCCGACAACGAGAATCCGGCCATTTCCTCGCCAAGATCGCGAATCGTCACGCCATCCTGCATGTGATCGTCGAACCAGCGCATATGCCAGCGGCGAAGATAGTAGGACCCCATGATCCACCAGGTGCCATCGCCCCAGTTGAACAGGGTCAGATCGCCCTTCAGCCGTCCATCCTTGCCAAGCGCCACAGCAAGCCGCGAGCGGCCCGGCGCCGGAAGCTTTGTGGCGAAAAGCCTGTTCAGCCAGGCCTCGGCATCGGGGCCGGACACCTCGAAGCGAGAGAAGCCGGTGATGTCGAGAAGGCCGACGTCCCTGCGAACCGCGCGACATTCGTTTCCGACAATGTCAAAGGCGTTGGAGCGCCTCAGCGACGGCGCCTCGGCAAAATCCTTCGGGGCGAAATACAGCGGCACCTCTAGGTCCCAGCTGTTGCCCCAGACCGCACCGGCAGTTGCCATGTCCGAATGTGCCGGCGCCATCTTCAGCGGCCGGCCTGCCGGCAGCTGCTCGTTCGGATAGGTCATCACGAACCGGCGCGAATAGAACTGGCCAGTGGTCTGTTTGATATATTCCTTGTTCTCGGCAAACGGGCCATAGCGGGCCACATCCATGCCGTACACATCGGCCTCGGGCTCGCCATGGATCATCCATTCGGCAAGCGACTTGCCGACTCCGCCGCCCTGGAGGAAGCCTGCCATCACCGCACAGGCGGACCAGTAGTTCCGCTTGCCGGGCACCGGTCCGACAAGCGGGTTGCCGTCGGGCGAGAAGGTGAAGGCACCATTCACCCAGTTCCGCACCCCGGCGCTCTGCAGCACCGGATAGCGCTCGAACCCCATGGTCAGCTCGTTCTCGATGCGGTCGACATCTTCCTGCAGAAGTTCGATCCCATAATCCCACGGCGCGCCGTCCATCATCCAGTGCTGATGGTTGATCTCGTAGATTCCCAGCAGCATGCCCTGCTGGTCCTGCCGCATATAGGTGAAGCCTTCCAGATCGACGACAAGCGGCAGTTCGTGGTCGAGTTCGGCCACCTCGGGAATGGTCTCTGTCAGAAGATAATGGTGGGCAAGCGGCGACACCGGAAGCTCGATGCCGGCCATGCGCCCGACCTGCTTGGCCCAGAGGCCGGCGGCATTGACGACATGCTCGCAGCTTATCGTGCCCTTCTCGGTGACAACATCCCAGCCCTCGGCTGTCTGGTTCAGTTCCAGCACCCGGTTATGTTCGATGACGGTGGCACCGTTCTTCTTCGCCGCGCCGGCATAGGCCAGAACCGTGCCGGTGGTATCGACATAGCCTTCACGGTCGGCCCACAGGCCGCCGAGAATGCCGTCCGTGGACAGCACCGGACACATCTCGCCAGCCTCTTCCGGCGTGACAAGGCGCACATCTTCGATACCGATGCTCTGATAGACGCGATAGGCGGCCTGCAGCCATTCCCATCGGTCAGGCGTGCCGGCAAGGGTCAGACCGCCTGTCATATGCATGCCGACAGACTGGCCGCTTTCCTCCTCGATCTTGCCAAGTAGGTCGATGGTGTAGGCCTGCAGGGCCGAGATATTGGGATCGGCATTCAGCGCATGGACGCCGCCGGCCGCATGCCAGCTTGACCCGGCCGTCAGAACCGACCGTTCAATGAGGCAGATGTCTGACCAGCCCATCTTGGCCAGATGATAGATGATCGAGGCCCCGACGACCCCGCCGCCGATCACGACAACGCGATAATGCGACTTCATTGCACACTCCCCTGCAACAGAACATCTTTCGAATAGCTTCAATCTGCACCACAGCCTTGTCCAGCGCATTGCTTTCCTGCCGACAGCAAATTTACGGTTTCCGCCGCCGCCATTGGCTTTTCCCGTCTGACCGCTTGCCCGCACCGGCACCTTCGCCCTCTCGTCGTGCCATGCCCGGCACAATCCCCGCAGCCATCTTTGGCTGGCAAATTCGGCGCATCCACTTATAGTGGGAACGGCGGTGGCAGGCGGACGCGCAAGCTCGGCCGGAATGTCCCGCCAGCATCAAGGATATGGACCAGGACATGGCCGTTTTTCTGCATCATGACGATCTTCCCGAAGGACTTGATCTTGGCGCTTCGGTGGCCATCGACACCGAAACCATGGGACTCAACCCGCAGCGCGACAGGCTGTGCCTTGTGCAGCTGTCCTCCGGCGACGGCGACGCCCATCTGGTGAAGATTTCCCTTCCGGCAAAACCGGCGCCGCGTCTTGCGGCGCTTCTGGCCGACAGCAGCGTCACCAAGCTTTTCCATTTTGCCAGATTCGATCTGGCAAGCCTGATGCATGGCGTCGGCCCAGTAACGGGGCCTGTCTACTGCACCAAGATCGCCTCGAAACTCTGCCGGACCTATACCGACAGGCACGGGCTGAAGGATCTCTGTTCCGAACTGATCGGGGTCGAGATTTCCAAGCAGCAGCAATCCTCGGACTGGGGCGCGTCCGAATTGTCGAGGGCGCAGCAGGATTATGCGGCAAGTGACGTTCTCTATCTTCATCGGCTTCGCGAGCGGCTCGACCTGATGCTGGCGCGCGAGGGACGTAGCGAGATGGCACAGTCCTGCTTTGACTTCCTGTCGACCCGCGCCGGCATGGACCTTGCCGGTTTCGACGAGATCGACATTTTCCATCACTAGGGTGAGGCTTGATGGCACAGGAAAAAGACAGCGGCAGCCGGTCGGCAAGGTTCGCCCCGCGCGAGCGGTCCGATGCGGAGTCGCGACAGCCCTTCCGCACAAGCCTGATCTTTGTCGGCATTGCGCTTGTCCTGTCCTTTGTGACGGTTCTGTGGCTTGGCCTGTTCAACGAGCGGGATGAAATCCGTCTCGAGGTCACGGACATCAAGGACGACGAGATGGGTGATGTCGAGCTGACCGGCGCCGTCTATCGCGGCCAGACCACCAGCGGCGAGCCGTATGAAATCGTCGCCGACACGGCCCGCGAGCGCGACACCGGCCAGGTCGATCTGTCGGCCCCGGCAGCCGAGCTCAGGCAGGCAGGCGGCGACATCGTGAACATCACATCGAATACGGGTGTCTATTTTCCGAAACGCGGCGAGATAGACCTGGCTGGCGACGTCGTCATCACCAGTCGTGACACCGGCCTTGTGATGACGTCGCAGGCCATAACCGCCAATCTCGATGCTGGCGAGATGATAAGCGAGGAAGCCGTAAGGGTCGAGAATGACAACGGCTTCGTCGTCGCTGACAGCATGCAGGTCAAGGACCGGGGAGACCGGATCGTTTTTGCCGGCAACCCGCGATTGACCTTGCGGGATGTCGGCTCAGCACAATAGGGTTTTCAGGGCACTGGCCGCGACAGGAAAAGGCAAGGCCCGGCAGGAGGAATTAACGAACATGGTAGAGGTTTCATTGATGGCCAGGGCGCGTGCCGGAATGGCAGCCGGACTCTATCTGGCCATGTCAGCCCTGCTGGCAGCCGCTCCAGCCAGCGCGCAGTCCGGCGAGCCGATGACAGTCGAGGCGGACGATCTTCTGGAATGGAATCAGACCGAAGGCGTCTATACCGCCACCGGAAATGCCGTTGCCATCCAGGGCGCGCGCACTATCCGGGGCGACGTGCTGGTGGCAACCTATGATCCGGAGTCCGAAACCCAGGACATCGAAACCGTCACCGCAACGGGCAATGTCTCGTTCAAGGACGAGGAGAGCGACGCCAGCGGCGGCAAGCTGATCTACAGGATCGGCGCCCGCGACTATCGTGTGGACGGCCCGAAGGCGCGCGTTTCAGGCGCGCGCGGAACGATCACCGCGGACAGGACGATCATTCTTGATACAGCCGAGGATGAAACCCAGACCATGACAGCTCGCGGCGGCGCGGTCTATCGCGACTCGACGGGCCGCGTCTTTGCCGGAAACCTGCTGGTGGCGCTGTTTGACAAGGACGGCAGCCTGAAGACCATAGATGCCGAAGGAAAGGTCACCGTAACCACCGAGACCGGGCGCAAGGCCACTGGCGATGCCGCCACCTATGACGCGCTGAGCGAACAGGCCACCCTGACCGGCGACGTCGTCATCATCGACGGGGCAAGCAAGATGGTTGGTGGCCGTGCCGAGGTTGATTTCAAATCTGGCAACAGTCGCATGCTGTCCGCCGGCGATGGCGGACGGGTCAGCGGCGTTCTTGTCACCAACTAGGCACCGTCGGCAGACAGCGCAAAACCGGGCCGTTCCGCGGGCCTTGCCCAGTTGCCGGTTGACTGGCGGCAGCCTTCTGGTGGACAACTAGGCAGGAATGACATGACCAAAAGGCGCGACAAGACGCGATGACATCCTCAGACTTCGACAAGATGGCGGAACTGGAACGACAGTCATCCGTCATGAAACAGTCCAACAGGCCGGAAACCGATCTGGCGCGTCCGCGCCTTGTGTCCCACACCGAAGGGCTCGTTGCCAGCGGCATCGGGAAGAGCTTCAACAAGAAGCGCGTCGTTCGCAACGTTTCGATGCAGCTTCGCCGCGGCGAGGCTGTCGGTCTTCTCGGCCCCAACGGGGCCGGCAAGACAACCACCTTTCACATTCTTGTCGGGCTGCTTCCTGCCGATGAAGGCAATGTGCAGCTTGACGGCACAGACATCACCGGCCTTCCGGTGTTTCAGCGGGCGCGCCTTGGCCTTGGCTATCTTCCCCAGGAATCCAGCATTTTCCGCGGACTGACGGTCGAACAGAACATCCGGGCCGTGCTGGAGACCACCGACGGCAGCAAGAGCGACCAAGATGCCATTCTCGAAGATCTGATGGCCGAATTCTCGATCTCGCATCTTCGCAACACGTCGTCGGTCAATCTGTCCGGCGGTGAGCGTCGCCGCCTCGAGATCGCGCGCGCGCTGGCGATGCGTCCGACGTTCCTGCTTCTTGACGAGCCGCTTGCCGGCATCGACCCGATTGCTCTGACAGACATCCGCAATCTGATCGCGCAGCTGAAGATGCACGGTCTGGGCGTGCTGATCACCGACCACAATGTCCGTGAAACGCTTGATATCGTTGACCGCACCTACATCATCCATGACGGCACCGTCCTGATGGAAGGCACGCCTGACGAAGTGATCGGGCACCATGGCGTGCGCGAAGTTTATCTTGGTGACCGGTTCACCATCTGATCCGGTCCCGGCCGGCTGCGGCTAGTGGCTTGACAGGCCGGGCACCCGCTTATATTCAACACCGCTTTCCAAGACCACGAGGCAGCCCCTGAGGGCAAAAGATCTCGGATTGGACAAACCTTTGCCAGGTGCCTGTGATGACTGCCATTTCCTTCACGCCTGATATCGTGGCGTGCCGCCTTGCTGCCAGCAGCAAGAAGCAATTGCTTCAGCAACTTGGCAGCCTTGCGGCTGGCCATGCCGGCCTGTGCGAGCGGGCGGTTCTTGGTGCCGTTATGGGCCGCGAAAAGCTTGGCAGCACCGCTGTCGGCAAGGGCCTTGCCCTGCCACATGCCATCGTCGAATCGGCGACGGGCGTGGTGACGCTTCTGGCCACCATCGAGTCCCCGGTCGATTTCGACGCGCCTGACGATGTGGCGGTCGATACGGTCATTCTGGTGCTTGGCACCAGACATGACAGCAATGAATATCTGTCCGCGATCAATGTGGCATCTCGCGTCCTCAACCAGTGCGGCGA
>MDSZ01231301.1_pt1 | contig 15065 bp, 15 predicted proteins | sample 811201 | NCBI WGS metagenome assembly MDSZ01 (sample SAMN05326647, study PRJNA326480) | marine metagenome | isolation source: seawater | place: Indian Ocean: North | collected 2010
TGATAAAGTTGCATGTTATAGAAATTGGCTTGGTTTAATGAAAGCAAGTTTGAAAATACAATTTGAAAAAAATGGTAAAAATTTAGAGAGAAAACTTAACCCAGATAGAAGTTATATTTCAAAAGATGGTAAGGGTCTTAAAATGCATGGTAGAAGCTTATTGCTAATAAGAAATGTTGGTCATCTTATGACTAATCCTTCTATAATTTTAAAAGATGGAAATGAGATACCTGAGGGTATTTTGGATGCTTTTATTACAACAGCTGCGGCACTTCACGATTTGGAAATTAGAAAAAATTCAAAAAAAGGATCTATTTATATTGTAAAGCCTAAAATGCATGGTCCAGATGAAACGAAATTTACAGATTTAATTTTTTCGAAAGTTGAGGAACTTTTTGAATTGAAAAAATATACTTGTAAAGTAGGTATAATGGATGAAGAAAGAAGAACTTCGGTCAACTTAAAAGAATGTATAAGAACTCTTAAAAATAGAGTTTTTTTTATTAATACAGGTTTTTTAGACAGAACTGGGGATGAAATGCATACATCCATGGAAGCTGGACCAATGATTAGAAAAGGAGATATGAAATCTTCAAAATGGATTAAGGCATATGAGGATAACAATGTAGATATTGGTTTAAGATGTGGTTTCTCTGGAAAAGCTCAGATTGGAAAAGGGATGTGGGCTATGCCAGATAAAATGAAAGAAATGACAGAAGAAAAAATTAATCATTTAAAAGCTGGAGCAAATTGTGCATGGGTTCCGTCCCCTACTGCTGCTGCACTACATGCTCTTCACTACCATCAATTAAATATATTTAATGAACAAAAAAAAATAAAAAAAAGAAAACAAGCAAAGTTAGATGATCTTTTAGATATTCCTATTGAGAAAAACCCAAGCTGGTCAGAAAAAGAAATTAATTCCGAAATATCAAACTCTGCACAAACTTTATTAGGATATGTTGTTAGATGGATAGATCAAGGAGTAGGTTGTTCTAAAGTTCCTGATATTAATAATGTTGGTCTCATGGAAGATAGAGCAACTCTCAGAATTTCATCTCAACATATTGCAAATTGGATTCATCACGGCATAACAACGAAAAAAAAAGTTTTAGAAATTATGAAAAAAATGGCTAAAGTTGTTGATAATCAAAATAAAAATGACACAAGATATATCAATATGAGTGATGATTATGAAAGATCAAGAGCATTTAAAACAGCTTGTGATTTAATTTTTAAAGGAAAAGAACAACCTTCTGGATATACTGAGCCTCTTTTACATTTCAATAGGCTAAAAAGAAAAATCAATCAGAATTAGAGTTTAATTTAGATCTATTTTTAAAAGCAGAAAATAATGTTCCATCATCTAGGCTTTCTATTTCCCCACCTACAGGTAAACCCTGTGCTAATTTAGTAATTTTCACATTAGTTTTTTTTAAACTATCTTGAATATAATATGCAGTAGTCTGCCCCTCAACAGTAGCACTTGTAGCTAAAATAACTTCTTCAATTTTATCCTTAATCACTCTTTCAACTAGAGAATTTATTAGCAGGTCCTCCTTTCTATTACCTGCTGAAGCAATCGTTCCACCAAGAATGTGAAAGTAGCCCTTGTAAATGTTAGAGTTTTCAATTGACCACTGATCAGCTATATCTTCAACTACACAAATTTTGTTAAATTTTTCTTTAATATTTTCACAATTGTTACAACCATCCGTATTTGATTTAAGTGAACCACAAGAATTACACCGAGTAACATTTTTATAAACTTGAACAAGTGTATTTGCTAATGGTTTAATTATTTCATCTCTATTATTAATTATTTTTAATACTATTCGTTTAGCTGATTTTGGTCCAAGGCCTGGTAATTTTGAAATTAATTTAACTAAATCCTCAATTTCGTTAATATTTTGCATCTACTATAGAGGCCATTTAAATCCAGGAATACCTAAATCACCAGTAGCCTTTGAAATTTCTTCCGTAGTTTTCAACTTTAATTGCTCTTTTGCATTATTGTGAGCTGCAACTATTAAATCTTCAATAATTGATTTATCCTCTTTTAAAATTTCATCAGATATTTCTATCTTTTGCATTTCCCCTTCCCCGTCTAATATAATTTTTACGGAACTAGAACCCGAAATTCCCTCAACTCTAATATCTTTAATTTTTTGACGACTTTCTTTCATCTTATTCTCAAGCTCTCTGGCCTTATCAAGTATTTTTTTAAAATCAGTCACTAATTATCTTTCTTTTTTTCTAAGGAATTTATATTAATCAACTCCGCGTCAGGGAAGTAGTCTTTCATAGTTTTATATAAATCAGATTTTTTTGCATTTTCAATTAATTCTTTTTGAATGTTTTTTTCCTTATCTTTTATTGAAATTTCTCCTTGGTGTTTACTGAAACTTATAATCCATCTATTTTCAGTCCACACATGAAGTTTTGTTGACAAATCTTTAACAAATTCTTTATCTAAATTGTCATTAAAAGAAATTTCAATTCTTCCATTTTCAAATTTCACTAGGTTAACATTATTTTCTAGTTCATATTTAAGCTTCATTTCTTTTTTAGTTGAACAAATTTCTAATAATTGTTCAAAGGACTTTATTGTAATGTTTGCCGTTGTTTTTTTTTCAATTTTTGTTTGTGGACTTAATTTTTTTTCTTGAGCAACATTTTTGATTTGGTTAATAGTTTCATTGTTTGTAATTTGAGACGAAAAATTTTTTTTACTATAGTCTTGATGATCATTGATAACTATGTCTTCATTTTTAGAGTCCATTAAGGGTTCAAAATTTTTAAGATGAATTAGTCTCAATAAGAACATTTCAATTGATATATGCTGGTTCGATACTATATCTAATTCTCCTAATGTTTTAATCGTAAACTGCCAGAATAAAATTAATACCTCACTGTCTAATTTTTTAGATAATTCTTTAATTTTATTAAATTCATCATCATTTAATGAAAAATTGATACTCTCAAGGGAAAGGGAGTTAATGTTTTTAAAATAATAAAGAATTTCTAAAAAATCATTAATAAATACTTTAGGCTCAATACCTTGATCGTAGATTTTTCTGTAACTTTCTATTACTTTATTTTCTTTTCCTTCTAAAATTAAACTAAATAAATCTATTAATTGAGATTTATCAAAATAACCAAATATTTTTTGAGCGGCATTTAAATCTAATTCTTTTTCACCATCTAGGCTTAACAAGGCTCTATCTAATAGAGAGAGTGCATCTCTGACTGATCCCTCTGATATTTTTACTATCAATTTTAAAGCATCATCAGAAGCTTTTCCGTTCTCTTTATCTTTGATCTTTTTTACAAAGTTAAAAAGCTCTGTTGATTTTATACGAGAGAGGTCGAACTTTTGGCACCTTGAGACAACTGTAATTGGAATTTTTTTTATTTCGGTTGTGGCAAAAATAAATTTTAAATATTCAGGTGGTTCTTCTAAAGTTTTTAATAATGCATTAAATGCTTGTTTGCTTAACATGTGAACTTCATCAATTATGAAAATCTTGTACTTTGAGGATGTAGGACCATATCTAGAAAATTCTATTAGATCTCTTACATCATCAACACCTGTTTTGCTTGCGGCGTCTATTTCAAGTACATCTATATGACTTGAATTTGCAATACCTTCACAATTTTCACAAAAATCTTGCTTACATAAATTTTCTATCCCATTCTTGCAGTTTAAAGATTTTGCTACAATTCTTGCTGCTGTCGTTTTACCTATTCCTCTTATGCCAGTAAAAAGAAAAGCATTCGGCACTTTATTGGCTTTAATAGAATTTATTATTGTTTCTGAAACAATCTTTTGTCCTATCAGATCCTCAAATGTTTGGGGCCTATATTTTAACGCTAGAACTTTTGAATTTTTGTTCATTTAAATAATTTTAGGAGACTAGAACCTGAATAACTGTCTCTACGACTGCTTCTGTTAAGATCTGATCGGATTAAAGCAGCATTCACCTCTAGCCTCCTCAATTATTATAGCAGTATTGTTTTCTAATCTACAGAAAAGATTATGTTTTTTTTTCCCGCACTGGATCTGCCTCAAAAACACCTAGAACATGAAAATCTTGACAATGAAGTCCTAACTCCTCAAGTGATTTTTGTACTTTTAGATCTTCAATGTGTCCATCGAGATCGCATAAGAAAAAAAATGAGTCGAAAGTGTTTTTTTCTGGATAACTTTGCAATTTGGTTAAATTAACTCCATTAATAGCAAAACCACCTAGTGATTGATAAAGGGCAGCAGGCTTACTCTTTAGTTTAAATAAAAAAGAAGTAATATATTTTTTTTTACTAAATTCAGGTTGTATTACATCTTTACCCATCACTAAAAATCTTGTTAGATTGCCAGGTTGATTTTCAATATTTTTTTTTATTATTTCAAGCCCATAAGTTTTAGCACTTAATGTTGATGCTATTGCAGCCTCATCTTTTTTTTTATTTAACGAGATCATTTCCGCTGAGCCAGCTGTGTCAGCTCTCACATGTTCGTTTAAATTATACTTTTTAATAAATTTTGAACATTGAGATAAAGCTTGAGCATGAGAAAAAACACTCTTAATTTCTGTTATTTTAACTCCAGGTTGTCCTAAAAGATTGTGTTCAATTTTTTGAAAATATTCAGAGTAAATATTCAATCGATACTCAAAAATAAGATATTCAATTCCAATATTTCCTGTGATTCGATTAGATTCTGGTATTACTATTTTTGCACCTTTTTCTTTAGAGGCATTTAAAAAACATTCATCAAAAGTTTTGCATGGAATAATTTCTGCTTTTGGGTCAATTTGTAAAGATGCAAGATGTGAATACGCCCCATAAGTCCCTTGAAAATAAATTTTACTCATAACTATTTATATTTCATTATTTTTTTTATAGCTACAAAATCTTCTTTTGTATCTACACCTATTGGAGATTTATTTGCAAGAGCTACATTGATATTAATATTATTATCTATTGCTCTTAATTGTTCTAATTTATTTTTTAACTCATTTTTTGACTGATCGAATGAGACAAATTTTTTAAGGGTTTCAACTTTATAAGAATAAATTCCTATATGATGAAAAATATCAGTTTTATCCTTAGTTTTTCTCATAAAGTTTATTGCATGTGGGAATCTATCTTTTTCAAATGATTTATTAATTTTAACTTTAACTACATTTTCATTTTCGTATATTTCTTGCGAAGTAATGTTTGCAGCTAATGTTCCAATTTTAGAATTATTTGATTTCATCTTCATATCTAACGACTTAATGTCATTTATATCAATATCTGGCTCATCACCTTGAATATTCATTATGTAATCTATGTCGTTTCTATTTAACATTTTAAACGCCTCATAAATTCTATCAGTGCCAGTTTTATGATTTTTTGAGGTTAAAATTGCATTTCCGCCATTTTTGTTAACTTCATCTATTATTTCTTGGTCTTCAGTCGCAACTATTACTTCGCCTATATTTGCGCTTAAAGCTCTTTTAAAAACATGAGAGATCATTGAAAGACCATTAATTTTAAGCAATGGCTTACCAGGTAATCTAGAAGCTGACATTCTAGAGGGTATAATTATTAAAGTTTTCATAGATTCTTTACTCTTTTATAGACTATAAAGAGGGGCAAAATTGTACAGTAAAATATAAGCAATTTTAAAATATTAATGTTATAGGTTTTCTTTAAAAAATAATCAAAAATGGATTCTTTTGAAATAAATAAAATAGTTGCTGCAGTGCTACTGGTAGCACTTTTAGTAATAGGTATTGGTAAACTATCCAATATCATATTTCATGTCGAAAAACCTAAAACACCAGGGTATACTGTAGAGCTAGAGCAGGTTTCTTCATCATCATCTGACACTGTAAAACAAGAAGAAGAAAAAGTAGATATAGCTGCTTTAATGAAAATGGGTGACGCTGCTTCTGGAGAAAAAATTTTTAAAAAATGTGCAGCGTGTCATTCTATTAATAAAGGTGGTGCAAATAAAATTGGACCAGCTTTGTACAATGTTGTTGGAAGAAAAGTTGGTGGTATCGCGGAATATAAATATTCTAAAGCATTGTCTGAATATAATAAGGAATGGAGTTTCGAAGAATTAAATGGTTTTTTAATTAAACCAGCCAAGTGGATTAAAGGAACCAAGATGGCTTATGCTGGTCTTAGAAAAGAAAAAGATAGAGCCTCCGTCATAAAATATCTGAATGAAAATTCAGATAATCCAGTGCCATTACCTTAGTTTACCAAAGCAGTATAGCAAAATACTTTTTTGTACATGCACTCTATTTTGAGCTTGCAACCAAACTTTTGAATTTTTATTTAGAAATACTTCATCGTCAACTTCTGTTCCTCGGGGCAAACAATGTAAAAAAGTACAATTTTTTTTAGCGTGCGCCATTAAATTTTTATCTATTTTAAAACTTTTAAAATCATTAATCTTTTTTCTTTTATTCACTTTATCATTTAAAGAAATTACTTTGTCAGAAAATATAACATCTGCATTAGTAACGGCTTTAATAGTATCGTTAAAAATATGGATCTTTTTATTTTTACTTTTTACCCAATCTAAAATAGCCTTTTTAGGTTGGTATTTTTTTGGACATCCAATACTTAATTTGAAAGAAAATTTTACTGAAGCGGCTATTAAACTATTTAGAACATTATTTGAATCTCCAATCCAAGTTATATTTAACTTTGATATTGGTTTTTTTTTAATTTCCTCTACCGTAAATACATCTGATAAAACTTGAGTTGGGTGTGATGACGGAGAAAGACCATTAATGACAGGTATTGATAAAAATTTTTTAAAGTTATCAACTTTTTGATCACTGTCAGTTCTAAACATAAATCCATCACTATAAGTTGACAAAATTTTTGCTGTATCTTCAAGAGACTCTCCTCCTTGGCCTAAATGTAACTCATTAGATCTGAGCGTAATTGTTCCTCCACCAAGTTGTTTTATTGCTAAATAAAAGCTTAATCTAGTTCGCAGACTAGATTTTTCAAACATTTGAATTAACAGTTTTCCTTTTAATGGAACATCTTTATCAGGCTCTAATGTGCTTAATTTTAATCTCTTTATTTTTCTTTTTTTTGCATCTGCCAATATTTTTCTAAGATCTTGAGTGGAAATATCCTTGAGATGAATGAAATGTTTCATAGAATTAATAAGTAGAACAAACTTTTTCTATGATTTTAGCTGCCATACTAAGCTCTGATTTTTTAACATTCAATGGAGGCAAGATTCTTATAACATTGTCTGCTGCTCTGATTGTGAGTAGTTTATTTTTCATTAGTTTTTTTATAAAATCGTTTTGATCTGTGTATAATTGAATTCCAAGCAAAAAACCTCGTCCTCTTATCTCTTTGATAACAGCTGGATATCTTGTTTTAATTCTTTTTAATTCTTTTATAAAATAATTTGAATTTTTCTTTACCTGATTTAGAAAGTTTTTATTAGAAATAATATCAAAAACTGTATTACCCACTTGCATAGCTAAAGGGTTACCTCCAAAAGTTGATCCATGAGTTCCAGCTATCATTCCAGAGGCAACTTTTTTATTCATTAAAACTGCACCTATTGGAAAGCCTCCTCCAATACCTTTTGCAATCGGAACAATATCAGGTTTAACTTTTGATTTTTCAAAGGCAAAAAAATCACCAGTTCTTCCTATGCCGCATTGAACCTCATCCAAAATTAATAAGACCCCATTTTTATCACATAATTTTCTAAGCTCTTTTAAACACCAATCTGGGATTATCTTAATACCACCTTCACCCATAATAGTTTCAACCATCACAGCCGCTGTTTTTTTTGTAATCATTTTTTTTAACGATGAATGTTCACCAAATTTAAAATGATCAAATCCACTTACTTTTGGGCCAAAACCTTCTGTCATTTTTTTTGATCCACTAGCATAAATTGCTGCTATTGTCCGTCCATGAAAAGAATTTCGAACACACAAAATTCTATTTTTTTTAGGTTTGCCAATTGAATAAAAATATCTCCTTGCGACCTTTATTGCAGCTTCAGTGGCCTCAGCTCCACTGTTTTGAAATATCACAAAATCAGCAAAAGTTTTTTTTGCAATTTTTTTAGCTAGTAGTTCTCCCTCGGGAATAATAAAAGCATTTGAAACATGCCAAAGTTTTTTTGATTGATTTCTTAATGATTTAATTAATTTAGGATGTGCATGCCCTAATGAATTAACAGCTATCCCTTGAACAAAATCTAAATATTTTTTACCGTTTGTCGAAAATAAAAAACTACCCTTACCTCTTTTAAATGCAATTTTTTTTCGATTATAATTTTTAGCAAGAAAGCTCATGGAATATAATTTTCTTAATTAATTTCAAATTAGATTAATTAAATACAATTTTCGATTGAAAAATATCAAGCTAAAATCGTGGGTGTTAATAAGTGTCATATAATTATTGTTAATTAGTTAATTATAACACTATATTGTATATTTATTAAATAATAATACACCATGTAGGAATTTATGAGTTGGACTGATGAAAAAGTAGCAAAGTTGAAAGAATTGTGGGGCAAAGGAAATACAGCAAGCCAAATTGCAGAAATAATTGGGGGCATCAGTAGGAATGCTGTCATTGGTAAGGCTCACAGATTAAATTTATCTGCGAAAATAAAAACGCGAACAGCAACCTCTAATAAAAGTTTTGACTCATCAATGGAAGAGAATAATATTAAATCGAAAAGAGGAAGAAAAAGTAAATTTAAGTCATTAATAATCGAAAAAGATTTTGAGCCTGAGAATCCAAAGCAATTAGAGGAATTAGATGAAAATTCATGTAAATGGCCTATAGGTCATCCAGATGAGAAAAACTTTTATTTCTGTGGAAGATCGTCTTTAAAAGATTTTTCATATTGCAAACTTCATTTGCTTTATGCTTATCAGCCAAAAGGCAAAAAAGAAGAGGTTACAAATAAAGATGAAGTTCCAGAGTTTATTGAAAAAAAAATTCAATCCAGATAGAGTCTTTATTTGAAATTAAATATCTTCTTTTGATTGATATTTTTCCGTTGAAAATTGTCCACCCTCACGCCACATATAGCAATATTTCTTTACCTCAATATCAAAAAATCTTTTGCTAGGAATTCCTATATCAAAATTACTTTTATATTTTGTTGACAAAATATTATCATACTTAAGTAATCTTAGTTGATCTTCTGTAAGAAGTGGGTTTGGCATTAGTTGAAATATCTTAGCTGTGATAGATGCTAAAAATAGAGGCATTGGAAATAAAATTCTTTTTTTATCAATTAAGACTAATAATTTTTCTATTATACTTTTAAAAGTAATTATTTCAGGACCAACACATTCAATTATATTTGAATTGATATTATTCAAAATGATATGATAAATTACATCTGATAGGTCAGAGCAATGAATGGGACTAAATTTTGTTTTACCAGAATAATATAACGGAAATATAGGGAGCCTATTCAAAAGTGTCATAAAATTAGTCGTAAAATTATCATCTACAGAGTAGACTATCGATGGTCTAAGAATTGTTGCAATTGGAAAATTATCTAAAATATTTCTTTCTCCTTCTAATTTACTTTTTGCATAATTACTATCTGTTGCTTCATTAATTCCTAAAGCTGATAAATGAATAAAGCTTTTTAATTTAAATTCTTTACATAGCTTTGCTAACAATGACGGAAAAAGAGTATGGATATTGTGGAATGTATTTCCTTTTTTTTTTTCAAATAAAATACCAATTAAATTTATACAATAATCTGCTTTTGAGAATAAATCTCTTATTTTTTTTTCATCATAAATGTTAGCCTCAACAATATCTATAAATCCTGCATTTCCCTGGGTTTTAATGATATAGCTTTTTTGATGAATGTTCCTGGTAACTACTGTTACTTTGATGTTATTCTTAGTTAATTTTCTTATTAGATGTCTTCCAATTTGACCACTTCCGCCAAAAATTAGACAATTTTTTGGTTTCATATATATATGTTAAAAATGAATATTGATATTAAACTTCACAAAGTTGATTTACCAGATGATTTAGAATTAGGCAATGTAATAGCTGTGGATGGTGAATTTATGGGTTTAAATGTAAGACGAGATCCTTTATGCCTTATTCAAATATCTACAGGAAACTCAGATGCACATATAGTTCAACTTGACAGGTCAAAATACAATGCCCCAAACTTAATTAAAATCTTAGCAGATCAAAATATTACGAAAATCTTTCATTTCGGTAGGGCTGATATAGCGCACATAAAATATTATATGAAAACTGAAACTAATAACATTTTAGATACTAAAATAGCTTCTAAACTAGCAAGATCGTACTCTGATAATCATTCGCTAAAAAATCTTATTAAGGAATTTATTAACATAGATGTAAGTAAACAATTTCAAAATTCTGATTTTGGAGGAAAATTATCTGAGTCCCAACTTAAATATTGTGCAAATGATGTAATATATCTTCATAAAATTCATGAAGAATTAAATAAAATTCTTGAAAGAGAAAATAGAATTAATCTTTATAATGATTGTCTAAAATTTCTAAAAACAAGAGTAGATCTTGATCTTGCCTTATTTAAGGACGATATCTGGTCACATTAAATCGATGAAAATAAATTATAGATCCGCAGCAAAAAAAGTTATCAATTTAGAAATCGAAGCGCTAAGAAAGCTAAAAAATTCTCTTAATAATAATTTTGATAAAGCAGTAAATTCAATTATAAATTGTCAATCAAAGATAATACTTTGCGGTGTTGGTAAAAGTGGATTAATCGCATCTAAAATTGCTTCAACATTATCTTCTATCGGATGTCCAGCTTTTTCTTTATCGGCGAATGACTGCTTACATGGTGATCTTGGTAGTATTTCACGAAATGATATTTTAATATTAATTAGTAACTCTGGAAACTCTGAGGAACTAGCTCCTATAATTAAATTTGCTAATAGGAATAAAATAAAAATTATAGGAATAGTCTCAAAAAAGAATTCAACATTGTATAAAGGTTCTGATATCAAAATTTTGTTACCCGAGGTGAAAGAGGCTGGTCTTGATATTGTACCTACCTCAAGCACAAGTATGCAATTGGCTATTGGAGACGCACTAGCTGTAGTTTGTCTGAATAGAAAAAAATTTAGTAAATATGATTTTTCCAAACTTCATCCTGGAGGAAACCTCGGAAAACAATTGAAAACAGTTGAGGATTTGATGGTTACGAAAAATAAGATTCCATTTATTGATGAAAATAAAAATTTAAAAAAAGGACTTCAAACAATTACTTCAAAAAAATTAGGTGTAATAATTGTAAGAAATAAAAAGAGTCACACTGTTGGTATATTGACAGATGGAAATATAAGAAAATTGCGTCAAGAAAATTATGAATTTAATAATGTTCTTATTAAAAAAGTTATGACTAAAAAACCTATAAGCGTTTCAAAAAAAACACTAGCTATTAAAGCATTAAGAATTATGAATGAAAAAAAGATTACTTCTTTATGTGTTCATAAAGAAAACAAAACTTATAAAACAATTGGTTTAATCCATATTCATCACTTACTTGACTCTAAGATTGGGTAATGAATTATAAAACATTACTACAAATTTTTTTATTATTTATTATTTTATTTTTATTAACTTTTGTATATTTTGAATACTTCAAATTAAAAGAGCCTCTTAAACAAAATACACAACAAAAAAAGGAAAATATTAATGAAAAAGAACAGTCAAAAAATAATATTAATGAAAGTACTAATATTTTAAAGAATATACTTTATGAAAAATTTGATAGTTTAGGGAATAAATATACGATCACCTCTAAATATGGTAAATTTATAAATGACGATAGAGTAAATATTGTGTTAGATGATGTCCTTGGGTATTTAAATCTTAAAAATGGAGAAGTTATCTTTTTTAAATCAAATAATGCTAAGTATAATACCTTGACAGGTGATAGTAATTTTTATGGTAATGTTGAATCAAGTTATATCAAACATGAGATAAATTCAGACAATTTAGATATTCTTTTTGAAAGTAAAAAGTTAGAAGCTTACGGAAACTTAATTTATACAAATAATGAATACAAATTAGTAGCTGATAAAGCAATTTTAAATTTTATAACTAAAAATTTAGAAATTTTTATGTTAGATGATACTCAAGTAAAAGTAATAAATATAAACTAATGGCATTAATAAAAAAATTTCGCATAAAAGAATTTAAAGATAATAAGCCAATTATAAGATTAAGAAATATTTCTTTATCTTTTAAAAATAGGGTTATACTTGAAAATATTAATTTTGAATTAAATCAAGGACAAATTTTAGGTTTGTTAGGGCCTAACGGTGTTGGTAAATCAACAATTTTCAATATTATTACAGGTTTATTAAAACCAGATCATGGGGAAATAATAATTAACGGTGAAAATATTATTAAATATCCAATAGCTGAAAGATCTAAAAAATTTAAAATTGGTTATGTGCCTCAATATGGAGGATATTTTCATGATCTTTCCCTTTTAGAGAATTTTAAAACAATTGGGGAAATTCAGATACAAGATATTAAATTAAGAAATTCAAAAATTCAATTTCTAATCTCACAATTTGAATTAGAATCAGTCATTAATGTTCCTGCCAAATTTTTATCTGGAGGTCAGAAAAAAAAATTAGTAATAGCGCTTTCTTTACTAAGTAGTCCAAAAGTTTTACTTTTAGATGAACCATTCGCAGCTTTAGATGTGCTTACAATTAAAATGTTAAAAGAATTAATTGTTAACTTGCAAACTCAAAATAATTTAAGCGTTTGTATATGTGATCATCAGGCTAGAGATTTGCTCTCATGTGTTGATGCTGCAATAATTTTATCTAATTGTAAAATAATTGCTCGTGGAACACCATCTCAACTAGTTAAAGATGCTGGAGCTAAAATTGCTTATTTTGGTGACTCTTTTAAACTGAATTAAATGAAAAATATAATCTTAATAAAAAAAAGGATTAGTCCTTTTAATAAAACATTAGAAATTGATGGTGATAAAAGTATATCTATAAGATGGGCATTGTTGGCATCGCAGGCAAATGGAACCTCTGTAGCTAAAAATCTTTTATACTCAGAGGATGTATATAGTACATTAAATTGTCTTTCAAAATTAGGTGTAAAAATAAAAATTAAAAAGGATTTTTGTGAAATTAAAGGAGTTGGCATCAATGGCTATAATTATAAAAAGAATATTATTCTCAATGCTGGTAATTCAGGCACCTTAGGTAGATTAATATTGGGATTTTTAGTCCATTGTAAAAAAAAAATTAAAATTACTGGTGATAAAAGTTTATCAAAAAGAGATTTTCTAAGAGTTACGAAACCATTAGAAAAATTTGGTGCAAAAATAAAAACTAATTTTGGCAAACTGCCTATTACTATTGAGGGAACTCATAATGCTAAACCAATTAAATTTATTGAAAAAAGAGGATCAGCACAATGTAAAAGTGCTGTTATGTTTGCATCCTTAAATACACAGGGACAAACTGTGATTAAAGCTAAAAAATCTAGAAATCATAGTGAGCTACTATATAAATATTTGAAAATACCAATTAGTGTAATCAATAAAAAAAAAGTAGACTTAATAAAGATTAAAGGAATAACAAAATATAATTCATTTAATTATAAAATACCTTCTGACATTAGTTCTTGTGCTTTTTTTATAATTTTAGCAGCACTAACAAAAAATTCTTTTTTAAAAATTAAAAATGTAAACATCAATTCCTCAAGGGTTGGTGTTGTTAAAATATTAAAATTAATGGGAGTTAAAATCAAATTTACCAATATAAAATTTTATAAAGGTGAAAAAATTGCAGATATACAAGTTAAAAGTACAAAATCTTTAAAAGGCATTAATTGTCCTACAAAATTAAATACGAGTGCGATAGATGAGTTTTTATCAATTTTTTTAGTGGCCGCTAAAGCTAATGGAGTATCGTATTTTAAAGATTTAGCCGAGTTAAATCAAAAAGAAAGTCCTCGTTTAAAATGGGGTTCAAAGATATTAAATTCAATGGGCATAAAAACAATAACAACAGCTAACTCTATAAAGATATTTGGAAATCCTGATTTAAATTTAAATAAAAAAATTGTAATCAAAAATTATCTTAAAGACCATAGAGTGTTTATGACAAGTGTAATAGCTGCTTTATCGTTTGGTGGAAATTGGGTTATTCATGACAAAGACTCTGTTAAAACATCTTTTCCGTCATTTTTAAAAAATATTAGAGAATTACAAAGATAAAAACAATTATTTCGAAAAATTCATAGTTAAAATACTTAAAAATCCCCTAAAACAAGAATATTAGGTTGAATTATCAAATTTTTAAGATGTCGGATTTCCTATTGATTTAAATGATAAATTTATCTAAAAGGTCGTGTTTTTTAAAAAACAGATAGGAATTAACTAATTAATGGAAATATATAAAGATTTATCCAGTCAAGCAACTCAAGAATTTGAAAAATTATTAAATAGCCAACTCTCAAAAGTTAATATTGAAGAAGGAAAAATTATTGAAGGTAAAATCAATAAGATCACTGAAAAATTTGTTTTCCTTTTTGTAGAAGGATTAAAAAGTGAGCCTGTGTTAGATATTAATGAGCTAAAAAGTATGGGCTTATCCGAAAAGATTAAAATTGGAGAAACTATTCCAGTACTGTTGGAAAAAATTGAAGACAAAAATGGTGAAGTTATGGTTTCTGCTAGTAAAGCTCAAAAAATCAAAGGTTGGGATAAGTTAGTTGAAGCTTATGAAAAAAATGAACCTATTATGGGTAAAATTACCTCCAAGTGTAAAGGTGGTTGCATTGTTGAGCATATAGACACTGGGTCTTTGATGTTTTTACCCGGATCACAAATAAGTGACAAGCCTCTTAAAGATATAAGTCACTTGATGAATGAGCCTCAAAAATTTGCTTTGATAAAATTAGATAAGGTTAGAGGTAATGCATGTGTTTCAAGAAGAGAAATTATTTCATCATTTAAAAAAGAAGATAAAGCAAAGATTATAGAGAAA
>MDSZ01180072.1_pt1 | contig 15063 bp, 14 predicted proteins | sample 811201 | NCBI WGS metagenome assembly MDSZ01 (sample SAMN05326647, study PRJNA326480) | marine metagenome | isolation source: seawater | place: Indian Ocean: North | collected 2010
AAATTGAATAAATGTTCAAATTTAAAGTCACCATGTGTGAGCGATGTTTTAAAAGTTTCATTTTTATAATTTTTAATTTTTAAAATAAAAATATTTATGATTTTAGAGTTTAAAGCATCATTAATATTTAAATCATCAAAACTAGTCAAATAATCAGAAACTTTAATTTCATTATTTTTTAGAGATGATAAAATATTAATTACTTGGGCAATATTATTTAATAAAATAGAATTAAAATCAGTTAAATTATTTGGTCGATAATAATTACCTTTTGCTAATTGTTGAAAGACTAAATCACCTGAGATATAAGTTGGTGGAAAAAATTTAATTTTACTAAGTTCAAATTTATCAAACTTATTTATAGTTAATTTTATTTTTTTATTTAATTTATAGAATAATTTATATTTATTAATATTAATGAATTTATAGTCTTTATTAAATTTAGTTTTAATAATAATATCCACTTCATTCTCTCGAATACCATTTGGTAAAATAATTTTTTTTGAAATATTATTTTTAAAGGCTTTTTCTATAGTTAATTTTTCTATATTTTTTTGATTTGATATAAAGAATATACATTTTTGCAGTTTTTTTTGAGTTATCTTTTTTTTTATATAAAAAGTATTATCAATATTAACAAACATTTTTTAAAAGTAGGGTTCTTTTTTATTTAAATTTTTTGATAGTGACTTACTAAGTTTTTTTATTTTTACCATTAATTTTTTTTAATATTTTTTTTTCAACCTGATCAAAAATGTAATGACCCAGTAATATATGAGCTTCTTGAATTCTAGCTACATTTTTACTTTTTACAATTAGGCTTAAATCAGTTATTTTTTTTGCTTCACCTCCACCATTACCAAAAAAACCGATACTAAAAATTTTTTTTTTACGTGAGGTTTTTAAAACATCTAAAATATTTTTAGATTTACCGGATGTACTTATTACAATTAAAATATCATTTTTTGCACCTAATGCCTTTAAATTTCTGGAGAAAACTTTATTAAATGAAAAATCATTACCACATGCTAAAATAGTAGATACATCTGTGGCTAAAGAAATAGCTGGAATTGGTGCTCTATTGACTTTTGGATTTAGTCTAACTAAAAATTCAGCTGCTAAATGTTGGGCATCAGCTGCTGAACCCCCATTACCACATAATAAAATTTTACCTCCTTGAGATAGTTTTGAAAATATTATGTTAATTGCAAAAGATATTTTTTTTTCTATATAAATTAATGATTTTTTTGCTTTTATAGAATTATCAATAGTTTTTTTTAAAGAAATATTATTCATATAATTGTTTACACATCTTGATAAAATATTTAAACACTTTTATTTAGATTGCTAAAAACTGATTTTTTCTTTTCTATTGTGGTAAAATATTTTTTGTAATATTTTAGTCAAGTAATAAAAAATATCACACTAAATTAAATTTTAAAATGTTTGTGAGAGTATAATAAGCTAATGTACGAAGGATTTTTCAAGTTGAATTATATAAATTTTTGATAATTAAATCCAAAATTAACCTTTATTAATTTAACTATAATATTGATCAATTAATGAAAAAATATTTTTCACCGATAAATAAATTTATATTACATTTTTTAATTTACATATCATGTAATTTTAATATGCCGATCTTTTGTGCGTTTTTAATAAAACTCTCCCTTTTTAAGCCCAAATATTTTAAAAAAAAAATTAAAAGCAAAAAAATTTTTATTGTGCTTTATCGAGAGATCGGTATACGAGATATAGAAGTAATTCATAATTCAGCAGGTTCTAAATTTGAATTTTTATTTTTTAAGAGAAGTATTACTAAATTAATTTTATACTGTTTTTGTAATAGAAAAAAATCTTTTATTGATTACTTAAAAAACCCAGTAACCATTAAAGATTATTTCATTCAAAATTCGAATAATAAAAAAAACCATGAAGATTTTTGGAAAAATGTTGTTTTTAATTTAAAAAAATATTTTGATAATAAAAGTATAAATTTTATTACATTTAATTACACTTATTTTGCTGAAGCTGCATTATATGCTGGATGCAAAAGTAATAATTTACCAGTTAAGTTATGGCATAAAGAAGCCATACAAACAGACCTAGATGCAGAACAAGAAATAAAAAAAATTGGTTATAAGTTTCAACATATTTTCAAATATTTTACTAGTATCTCTGTATACAATGAGCTTGCTAAAAAAAAATTTATAAAATTAGATAGTTCAAATGTAAAAAAAATAAGTGTAAATGGATGCCCAAGATTAAAAGATTATGTAATAAAAAAGAAATTTTATAAAAAACCGAAAACGATATTATTTTTATCTTTTGATAGTCAGAAAGGTATAATTAAAAATAAACAAAATAAAAATTTAAGTTGGAAAATATCTTATAATAAAATTATTAAAATTTTAAATGAACTTTCAAATAATCAATTGTTAAATATTATAATTAAAAAAAAACATAATTCTATAGATACCTTCAATGACCGAATAGATAAAAGAATTAAAATATTTAAATCTGGATCAGCTGAAAGATTTATTAATAAAGCTGATATAATTATAGGTCACAATTCATCAGCAACAATTGAAGGCTTAGCAAGTGGAAAATATGTTATGGTTCCTTTTTTTGAAAATAACCTAAAACTTAGAAAATATTTACTTAATTTTGATGATGATATTATTTATACTTCAGAAAAAAAAATGAAAAGGACAATATTAAATCTTTTAAGTAAAAAAGTTTTTTTTCCTTTAAATAGCAAAAAACATAGTAAGACTATTCGATATTATTTAGGGGATTCTAATAATATAACTAAAAAATATTTGAATTTTTTAAATAAAGATTAATGAAAACTTTAAAAAAACTTCTATTTCTATTAACACCACTTGAGCGTAAGCGTGCAGTATTATTGTTAATAATGATATTAATAATGGCTCTTGTCGATATGATGGGTGTAGCATCCATATTGCCTTTTATGGCAGTCCTTGCAAACACAGATCTTATCGAAACAAACTCTATTTTAAATGCCATGTATCAAGCATCAAGTATTTTTAATGTTGAAAATCATCAACAGTTTCTTTTTGCTCTAGGTGTTATGGTTTTTTTACTCTTAGTATTTTCACTAGCTTTCAAAGCTATTACAACTTATGTGCAAGTTAGATATATTGAAATGTGTAATTACAGTATTTGTAAACGTTTAACCGAACGTTACCTCCATCAGCCTTACAGCTGGTTTTTAAATAGGCATAGTGCTGATCTTGGAACAACTATTTTATCAGAAGTTGGTTCTGGACCTGTGACAAGTCTAAAATCATTAATAGAATTAATCGCAAAAAGTATGGTTACAATAGCACTTATAACTTTATTAATTGTAGCAGATCCAAAACTTGCATTAATAGTTGCTATGACTATTGGAGGAGCTTATGGACTTATATTTTATTTTGTGCGTCGTTACCTTAACACTATAGGAAAATTACGTTTGAAAAATAATGAATTACGTTTTTTAGCTATTAGTGAAGCTTTTGGTGCTGCAAAAGAGGTTAAAGTTGGAGGTTTAGAGAAAATTTATTTAAAACGCTTCTCCCAACCTGCTTTGATCTATGGATTAAAACAAGCAGTTGCAACATCTATAACCATACTTCCAAGATTTTTTCTGGAAGCAATAGCTTTTGGCGGCATTATACTATTAATACTTTATATAATAAGACAAACAGGTAATTTCAATAATGCTTTGCCAATTATAAGTTTATATGTTTTTGCTGGTTATCGTTTGATGCCAGCAATTCAACATATTTATGGTTCTGTTACAAAACTTGCTTTTGGAAGTCCTTCACTTGATAATATATACGAAGATTTTAAAAATCTTAAACCAATCAATATAAATCAAGATCAGGGTATTTTAACTTTAAACAAGTCAATTAATTTAAAAAATATACATTATAATTACCCCAATGCATCAAGGACTGCATTAAAAGATATTAGTTTAAAAATTCCCGCAAAATCTTCTGTTGGACTAGTAGGCGCTACAGGCAGTGGCAAAACTACAACAGTGGATATTATTCTTGGTTTACTCGAGGCTCAAAAAGGCACGTTAGAAGTTGATGGACAAATTATAACAAAGCAAAACTCTAGATCTTGGCAACGGTCCATTGGTTACGTCCCTCAACATATTTATTTATCAGACAACACAGTGGAGTCAAATATTGCTTTTGGAGTCGAACCTCAAGATATAAATTTTGAAGCCGTTGAAAAAGCCTCAAAGATTGCAAATTTGCATGAGTTTATTATGGATGAGTTGCCCAACCAATATAAAACAACAATTGGTGAGCGAGGTGTTAGATTATCTGGAGGACAACGTCAACGGATTGGAATTGCTAGAGCTTTATATTATAATCCTGAAGTACTAATACTTGATGAAGCAACAAGTGCTTTAGATAATCAAACTGAAAAAGCAATAATGGATGCAGTAAACAATATTGGCAAAAATATAACAATTATCTTAATTGCACATCGATTAAGTACTGTAAAAAAATGTGATCAAATTTTTTTATTAGAAAAAGGCCGTTTAAAAAATCAAGGAACCTTTGAGGAATTAATCAATGTTGATGAAAATTTTAAAATAAGTGTTAATAACTAATTAAATAAATGTTTAAAAATTCTTCTATATTGATTACAGGCGGCACAGGTTCATTTGGAAACAGTTTTGTTCCACTTACATTGAAAAAATACAACCCTAAGCGATTAGTAATTTTCTCACGTGATGAGATGAAACAGTGGGATATGGCAAAATTATTTAAAGAAGATCCAAGAGTGCGTTTTTTCATCGGAGACGTGCGTGATAAAGATCGACTTCATCGTGCTTTACATGCAATAGATTATGTTGTACATGCGGCTGCAACCAAAATTGTACCTACAGCAGAATATAATCCTTTTGAGTGCATTAAAACTAACGTCAATGGTGCAATGAACTTAATTGATGCTTGCATCGATCAAAAAGTTAAAAAAGTTGTGTCATTATCAACAGATAAGGCAAGCAGTCCAATTAATCTTTACGGAGCAACTAAATTAGCATCGGATAAATTATTTACCGCAAGTAACTCATCTTATGCTGGTGGACACTTAACAAATTTTTCGGTTGTGAGATATGGAAATGTAATGGGTTCTCGTGGCTCAGTTATTCCATTTTTTATGTCTTTAAAAAATGAAAAAGCATTACCTATAACAGACGAACGAATGACTCGCTTCATGATTTCGTTAGATAAAGGTGTTGAGTTAGTATGGCAGGCTTTTAAAGATATGTTGGGAGGCGAAATTTATGTTAAAAAAATTCCATCTATGAAAATTACAGATATTGCAAATGTGATTGCACCAAAAGCAAAACATAAAATTATAGGTATTCGTCCAGGTGAAAAATTACATGAGCAAATGATAAGTAAAGATGACAGTTTTTCTACATATGAATTTAAAGATTATTATAAAATTTTACCGCAAATTAATGATTGGTCAAAAGACAAATTAAGAATTAAAGATGGAAAAAAAGTACCTGAAAATTTTGTTTATAGTAGCGATAAAAACTCTGAATGGATGACAAAAAATGAACTTATGAAATGGATACATTCTAATAAAAATCTTGTTGGTAAAATTTAAATTTTAAATTTTTAATTATTTTTTTCGATCTTTTCATTAAAAAAATCAAACAATACTGGGTCACCTCTTTCTACATTTCGATTAATATGTCTACCAATTATTGATTTAATATATTTGGGGGGAATACCAAATCCAGGACGAATAACTTTAACGTCTTCTGATTTAATAATATCTCCTTTTTTTAAATTTTTAATGAAATATATTGATCTTCGGTGTTTTCGTGAATTTTCCTCAGCAGAAGATCTCTGGAGTCCACTCTTTCCAAGGCTTTGCCATGCATTATTACAATCATTTACTAGTAAATTTAATTGATTAGGTGTAATTGAAAAACTTGAATCAGGTCCAATGGCATCATCGCTTGGTTTAAAATGTTTTTCAATAGCTACTGCTCCCAAACTTATTGCTATAGTTGATGCAATATTTGACATAGAATGATCTGACAATCCTACCTCAACACCAAATTCATTTCTTAAAAACTCTATATTCTTTAAATTAGATTCAGCAACAGGTGCGGGATAGCTACTTATGCAATGAAATAGAAGTACGTCGCCACAGCCATATTTTAGTGCTACCTCTAAGGCTTCTCTGACCTCGTTTATGTTTGCCATTCCAGTAGACATTAAAAGTGGCTTTCTACATTCAGCCGCTCTTTTAATTAAAGGTAAATCTATAAGTTCAAATGAAGCAATTTTATATGCTGGTGTATTCAATTCTTCAAGTAAATCAATGGCTGTTTCGTCAAATGGAGATGAAAAAATGGTAATTCCTTTCTCTTTTGCATAATTGAATAATTCTTTATGCCATTCAAATGGTGTATGCGCTTCTTTATACAGATCATAAAGAGTATAACCTTTCCATAGCCCAGAATTAATTTTAAAGTCCGCTTTTTCTGAGGGAATTGTCATTGTATCAGGCGTATAAGTTTGAATTTTAACTGCACTTGCACCACTTTCTTTTGCTGCATTGATTGCAAGTTTAGCAGATTCTATAGAACCACCATGGTTTGCTGATAATTCTGCAATGACATAGGGCAAATGATCAAGACCTATCTCTCTGTTATTGATTTTAAAAATTTTATTTTTTTTATGCATTTTTAAAAAAAAAAATCTAACAAAATATATGAACGCTGTATTTCTTTACATTTAATAGAATTTAATTTTTTTTGCAATGATATGTTTGAAGATAGTAAAATGATGAAATATTTGTCACCTCTATATGAAAGTTTTGGTTTTAAAGGTGATAATTTCAACAAATCAAATTTAAAATTCTGTACGATGTGATAATGATTTATAAAATAAAAAAATGAAGAATAATCATCATATTGCAATTTTATTAGCGGCAAGGTCAAATTCTAAAAGACTACCAAATAAACATTTCTTGAAATTAAATTCAAGTTTAAAAGTTATAGATTTATGTATTTTAAGATTAAAAAAAACAAAATTAGTAAAAAAAATATTCTTATGTACTACAAAGAAAAAAGAAGATAATAAATTTAAAAAAATATGTAGATTACATAATATTAAATTATTTAAAGGTAGTACAAATAATGTTGCAAAGAGACTAATTGATTGTGCAAAAAAAAATTATATAAAAACAATTGTTAGAATTACAGCAGATTGTCCTATAATAGATCCAAAAATTTTAGATGAATGTATTAAATTACATTATAAAAAAAAATGTGATTATACTTCAAATACTTTAAAACCAACTTTTCCCGATGGTTTAGACGTAGAAGTTATTGAATTAGATAAATTAATAGAGTCACAAGCACTCTCGAAAAATAAGCATAATAAAGAGCACGTTACCTTATTTATTAGAAAATCAAAATTATTTAAAAAATATAATTTTAAAAATAAGGTTAATTATTCAAATAGACGATGGACATTAGACAATAAAATGGATCATATTTTTTTAAAAAAAGCTGTAAGTTATTTTTTACCTAAAATTGATTTTTCATGGAAAGAATTAATCAAAGCTGAAAGACAAAATAAATCCTTAATTAACATAAAAGAGAGATAAATTGAATAAAGCTCAGTTCAAATCAAGAATAATTATTGGATCTGCAAATTTTACACAAAAATATGGAGCTGATCCTATAAAAGTAAATATTATTGAAAATAAAAAAATTCTTAAATTGGCAAAAAAAAATAATATTTATGAAATTGATACGGCTGAGGCATATTTAAAAAGTAAAAATATTTTTCAAAATCTAGATAAAAAATTTAATTTTTTTACAAAATTTCTTCCAGATAATAAATGGACATCATTAGAATTTTGTGAAAAAAAACTAGAAAATCATTTTAAAAAACTTAATAACAACAAAATTGAAGCCTTATTTTTACATGACTTCAAGATTTTACTTACCAAAAACGGAAAAAAAATTTTTAAAAATTTAGAAATATTAAAAGGAAGAAACTATTTTAAAAAAATTGGATTATCAATTTATGAAACAACCTGTTTAAATAATCTGACTTCAAACTTTAATTTTGATATAGTACAATGTCCATTTAATATTCTTGATAAAAGAATATTAACGACTGGTTGGTTTGATAAATTAAAGAGCAAAAATATAGAAATACATGCTAGATCAATATTTTTACAGGGTTTGTTAGTAAATAAGTCTATTTATAAAAAAAACTATTTTAAGAAATGGAAAACTTTTTTTACTAAATGGTTTGATAATTTAGACAATAAAAATATTTCTCCAATCGATTATTGTTTGAGTGATTTATTAAATTACGATTTTGATAAAATAATAATTGGTATTAATAATTCGAAAAATTTAGAGGAAATAATAAATTTTAAAACTATAAATAAAAATAAAATGATAAATTTTAGTATAAGTGATAAAAAGCTTATAGATCCAAGAAACTGGAAATAAAATGAAAATTAAAAATGGAATAAATTTATATAATTACGCCAAAACGATAATTCCTGGTGGGGTAACTTTATTTTCTAAAAGATCAGAGTTACATTTACCCAATAAATGGCCCGCATATTTTGATAAAGCAAAAGAAATAAACGTATGGGATTTAAAAGGAGTAAAATATCTTGATATGTTTTGTGCTGTAGGAACAAGTGTCCTAGGATATAATAATTATAATGTTAATAAGACAGTTTTAAAGAATATTAAAAAAGGTAATTTGACAACCCTTAATTGTCCTGAGGAAGTTTCTTTAGCCAGAAAAATTATTGAACATCATCCATGGGCATCTATGGCAAAGTTTACAAGAGGAGGAGGTGAAGCTAATGCACTTGCAATTAGGATTGCCAGGACATGTACCAAAAAAAAAAATATTGCTTTTTGTGGTTATCATGGGTGGCATGATTGGTATTTATCTGCAAATATAAATTCAAAAAATAATTTAGATCAACATTTAATGTCAGGATTAAATTATGATGGAATACCTGAAAATTTAAAAAATACATCATTTCCTTTTCCATACAATAATCTTGAATACCTTTTAAAGTTAATCAAAACAAAAAATATTGGAATTATTAAAATGGAAGTAATGAGAAATTTAGAGCCAGAAAATAATTATCTTCAAAAAGTAAGAAAAATTTGTAGTGAAAGAAAAATAATTTTAATTTTTGATGAATGCACGTCTGGGTATAGGGAAAATATGGGCGGTATACATCTTAAATTTAAAGTAAATCCAGATATTGCAATTTTTGGCAAAGCTTTAGGTAGTGGCTTTGCAATAAACGCTGTGATTGGAAAAAAAAAAATAATGAAAAAAGCTGAAAATACATTTATTAGCAGTACATTTTGGGGTGAACGTATTGGATATGTGGCAGCTTTATCGTCAATTAAAGAATTTAATAGATTGAAAGTTTTTAAAAAAGTAGAGAGTAATGGAAAATTGTTTAAAAAATTTTGGTTGTATTTATCTAAAAAGTATAAAGTTCCAATTAAAATTATGGGAAGTAACGCAATACCATCTTTCCAATTTAAAAAAAATCACTCACAAAATAAAACTTTTCTAACACAAGAAATGCTAAAAAATAAAATTTTGGCTACTAACATGATTTATATAAATATTTTCCATGAAGAAAAAAATATAAAAAAGTATAAAAAGATTTTAGATAAAATTTTTTGTGATATATCAAAAAAAAATATTAAAAAAATTCTTAAATCTAAAGTGTGTTTTAAACCAATAAATAGAATAAATTAAAGAATGAAAATAATTCCATATGGTAAACAATATATAGATAAGAAAGATAAGTTATTAGTATCAGAAGCTTTATCAAATAATTTGATTACTACTGGACCATATGTAAAAAAATTTGAAAAAAAGTTAAAAGAGTATTTAAAATGTAAATATAGCTATGTTTGTAGCAGTGGGACAGCTGCAATCCATCTAGCAATATTATCGATTAATCTTAAAAAAGATGATGTAATTTTAATGCCAGCAGTAAACTTTGTTGCATCTTATAATATGGCAATGATTATGAAACTAAAAGTTTTTTTAGTAGATGTTGATGAGTATACAGGTCAAGTTACTCCTGACAAAGTTTTAGAATGCATAAAAAAAAATAAACTTAAAAAAGTTAGTGCACTAATTGTCATGTATCATGGAGGTTTTCCTGAATATTCAGAAGAATTTTATTATCTAAAAAAAAAATATAATTTTTATTTAATTGAAGACGCCTGTCATGCATTAGGCTCAGAATACAAAGTTAGAGAAAAATTTCATAAGATCGGCTCTTGTAGACATTCAGATGTTTCAACATTTTCTCTTCACCCTGTTAAGACAATTACTTCAGGTGAGGGTGGTGTTATAACCACAAATAATAAAGAAATATCTAAAAATATAAGTTTATTCAGAAGTCATGGTATTTTAAGAGATAAGAAAAATTATTGGAACTATGATATATTAAAACACGGATATAATTATCGTCTTTCTGATATTAATTGTGCTCTTGGATTATCGCAACTAAAAAAAATAAATTTTTTTTTAAAAAAAAGAAAAAATATTTACCTAAAATATTTTAAAGAATTTAAAAATTTTAATCAAAATTTAATTTACCCAAAATATTCCATAGGTATTAAGCCCTCATATCATTTATTTATTATAAATATTGACTTTAAAAAAATAAAAAAAAATAAAAATTTATTTATTAAATATTTAAATAAAAATCATATTATTGCTCAACAACACTATATACCTATTTACAAATTTACCGTTTATAATCAAAAAATAAATAGTTTCCCTGGGTCCGAGAAATATTTTAATAATTCTTTGAGTATTCCAATATTTGTAAACTTAAAAAATAAAGATCAAAATAAAGTAATAAAAGTTATCAAAAATTATTTTAAATAAAAATTAAATAAGTATGACAATATTAGTAGATTTTAAAATTAAAAAATTTAAAGAATTTTCTATGTCTGAATGGAATGATATTGTTTCCAAACTACAGGGCCCAATGCAAAATTGTAATTGGAATAATTTAAATTATTATTCTGCTTATAATAAAATTGAGAATATTTCATTTGTAATATTTCATGAAAATAAATTAATTGCTCTCATTCCATTAGCTAAAAATTCGAAAACAAAAAAAATTAAATTTTCTTTTGGTAATAATTTAATTTTTTCACCAATATTTTCACCCTCTATAAAGCCAAATTTAAGAAAAAAGGTTTATAATTTTTTATTCGAAACTATAAAAAAAACTTATAAATTAAAAAAACTTAAAATCAATTTTCAAGTAAGCCCGGTCTTTTTTGAAAATAGTAAAGTAAAAATTTGTTCTAAAAATCAATTTGAGTTGTTGGAATATTCTAAAAGTTTTAATGTTCATAATACATTAATTTTAGATTTAAGTAATAGCGAAGATAAGTTGCTTTTAAACATGAGTAAATATCATAGAAAAAATATTAATAAGACATCAAAAATTAAAAATTTAAAGTTTAAAATTATTAATTATGAAACTGCAAAAAATACAGTAAAAGAAAAGTTTAAAGAATTTAAAAAATTTCATCTGCTTTCAGCTGGAAAAAGCACAAGGCCAAGCAAAACATGGGAAATAATGTTAAAAAAAATTTATGATAATGAGGCTAATTTATTCTATCTTGATTTAGATGGTAAAAGTGTTTCTTTTTTATATTGTGCAAAATTTTTTGATTTTGCTTGGGGGTGGAGCCAAGTAAATTTAAAAAAATATGAAAATATTTCTCCAAGACATTTCCTTGAATGGCGAGCAATGAAATATTATAAAGATAATCATTTCCATTTTTATGAGATAGGAGAAAGATTTTATCCTCAAGAAAAATTTAAACCAACTGTTAAAGAATTATCAATATCAGAATTTAAGGAAAAATATGGCTCAGATAGATACCCAAAAGCTTTTTTTAGAACTGAAGTCTAATATTAGCTATGAAAATTTTAGATTTTTATTATCAGGAAAATTGTCTGCATCTCTCATTCTTAAATACTTAATTAAAAAGCATAATATTAATCCAAAACTTAATGAAATACTCGTACCTAAGTTTATGGGCTGGTGGGTTTATTCTAATATTCAGCAAAGTATTCAAGTTAGCACACAATATTCGAGTTATACCAAGATTATTTGGCTTTACCATCAATTTGGTATTCCTCAAAATATAAAGGTAAAAAATTTTGCTGATGAAAATAAACTTTTGATTATTGAGGATTGTGCACATGTGCTTAAAGCAAATCTAGATGATGGTAAATCAGATATATTAAACACAGTTTATTCTCTATTTAGCTTTTCTAAATTTATAGATTGTGCGCCTTTAGGCGCTATACATTCATCAGACAATAATTTTCTGTTATTTCTTGATAATGAAATTAATAAATCGAGCAAGTTTCAGTCAATTCTTATTGATATTTTAATTAGATTTAGCAAATTATTAGATCAAAACAGCTTATTACATGATAAATTATTTAGTGTGAACTACGCACTGTGGAAATTTCCATCTAAAAATTTAGAGAGTAAAATTAAATTTTTTAACAAAAATATAAAAGAAGAAACAGATTTTAGAAGTAATAATTTTAATCTTTTTAAAAATGAGATTAAAGAAAAAATATATCAAGATTATTTTAATTATGAAGATTTAATATGTCAAAAATTACCACTTGTTATAGAAAATTTAAATGTTCAAAAAAATCTTATTGAAAGGTTTGAACAATATAATTTTCCATATGAATTATTAACCTATGATAGAAATAGAAATTTTTTAAATCCAAAATTTGATAAAACTATCATAATAGATCATTCAAAAAATAATCCATCGTTTTACAAACAAATAGAATTAATTAGAAAATTAGCTTAATGAAAAATAATATTAAAGATTATCAATGGCCGTCATCTTTTATTTTACCAAAACAAAAATACTTTATAAAATTTGAAAAAAAAAATTCTAGTAAATTAATTTATGAAATAGAAAATTTTTTTGAAAAATCTTATGGTTTTAAAGTAATTTTATTTCCATCTGCGCGTGCAGGTATTGCTTCAATTTTAAGATTTTTAAATATTGATCGATCAAATGAAGTTTTTGTAAATAAATGGGTTTCACATTGTATTTTCAATACAGTTGGGAGATATACTAATATTACTACAAGATTTAAAACTCCAGATGTAGCAATTGCTGTCCATAAGTGGGGATTTAAACAAATTCTTCCTAAGAAACAGAATATTAAAATAATTGAGGACTCAGTTGACTCTATTATTCTAGATAGAAATGATTTGTTCTTAAATAAAGGTGATTTTGAGATAATTTCTTTACCTAAAATTATTGGTTCAATAAGTGGAGGAATAATTATAACTAAAAATGCGAATTTTTATGAATTTGCAAAAAAAGAACAAATGCAAAATAGAAAATTAGGTGAATATCAATCTAGACGTAAATTTGATGATATTAACAAAAAAAAATCATTTCATACATGGCTTTATCATGAAAGCACAAATACTTATTTGGAATATAATGCTCTAGTAAATATAAAAAAAAATTTAAAAAATTTTGGAATTAATAAAAAAATTATAAACAAAAGAACAAAGGTCTTAAAAAGTAATTTTAATAAAATTATTTATTTGAGTAAAAGATTAGGTCCTGTAATTCCAATTAAATATAAATCAATTAAAGATCATAATTTAATGACAAAAAACTTTTTAATTAGAAGAATTCATAAAAATCAAAAAAAAATAGAAATATTTGAAAAAGTTTATTTATTTCCCGTACATTTTAAAATCACTGAAAAAAGTTTTAGAAAGTTTCTTGTAAATTTAAGAGAATGCTTGTAGTGTTTATTTATGAATTCTAAATTAAATAGAATAATTATAACTTTAATTCTCTTAATAAGTTTTTTAATAATCCTTTTTTCATCTATCATTCATATTTATGAAAAGAGAAAAAAAATTGTTTCATTTTTTAGTTATAAAGTTGAAAAGCATAATCCCCAGAATTTTATGTCTAAAAAAGAACTTGCAAAAGACATTATATCAAAAGGTGGTTATATTTTACTATTTAGACACGCAGAAAGAGAAAAGTGGATAGATGTAAAAAAATACGATTCAATTGAAGTATTAAATAATTTAAACGCCGAAAATGAGTATTTTTCTAAAGCAGTATGCCTTAATGATAGGGGTTTAATTCAAGCTAGAGCTATGGGGGAAATTATTGATAAAATAAATCTTCCTTATCATGTTGTTGTGTCAAGTCCTAGTTGCCGTGCAAGGCAGACTGCTGAATTAGTTTTTGGTGGGTATAATTATATAAAAAATATTTTTATGCATTATGATCCTTTTGACGATGAATATCATTCTTTTAATGAAGGAGTAAAAAGAGAAATACTTAAAATAGATACTAAAGAAAACTCTAATATAATTATAAGTGCTCACAATGGTGTTATTAGATCAACTGATATTTTTGATAAAATTGAGTCAAATACAAGTTTCAAAGATATTAAGAATAATTTTATGGAAGAGGGTGGTTTTATAGTAATGAGAAATGACAATGGTAAATTAGTATTTGTAGAAAAGTTTTATAGCTTTCATGAATTTTATAAGAAATTATTTAAAAGACCAAAAGACTAAAATATTGAAAATAAATAAAATTTCATAAATATTAAAAAATAAAAGTTAAATCGATGGGAAAAACTATCTATTATGATAAGTATAGAAAATTCGCAAAGCAGATAACCAAAAGTAATCTTAATCTTTTATCTGGTAGATACAAATTTGTAATACAAAAATATAAATATATTTATAAAGATATTTTAGAAAAGTTATCAATAAATAGATCAGATGATATTTTTGATATTGGTACAGGAGATGGTCGTATTATCGAATATCTATCAACAAAATGTAAATCAGCAACTACAATTGATAGTGAAGAAATAATAAACAAGATTACCAAAAAAAAAAAAAAATTAAGTATTTAAAAGGAAATATTCA
>MDSZ01233407.1_pt1 | contig 15062 bp, 11 predicted proteins | sample 811201 | NCBI WGS metagenome assembly MDSZ01 (sample SAMN05326647, study PRJNA326480) | marine metagenome | isolation source: seawater | place: Indian Ocean: North | collected 2010
ATGGTAGGCGTAGGAAAATTACTCAAACAAGCACAGAAAATGCAGCAGAAGATGGAAGAGGCTCAAGCTTCTTTGGCAGAAGAAATTATGGAAGTTTCAGGCGGTGGAGGAGCAGTTTCCGTGAAAATTTCCGGCATGGGTGAATTTAAGGATTTAAAATTAGACGCTGAATTTCTCAAAGAGGATCCAGAATTTGTCAGTGAAGCCATATTACAAGCGATTGTTGATGCATCCGAACAGGCAAAAAAGAAAAACGATGATGCTATGAGTGGATTGACGGGCGGGATGCAAATGCCAGGACTTTTCTGATTTTCTGACGGGATCTTCTTTTGAGCGAACCATACGAGCGACTGGTTCAAAGTCTTAAGTCTCTTCCTGGACTTGGATATCGTTCCGCCGAAAAGATTGCATTGCATCTGCTGGTGGAAAAGCCCAACAAGGGTGCTGAATTAATTGAGAGGTTGAGTTATGCCCAAGAAAGATTGGGTGCTTGTTCAGTCTGTGGAAATCTTACCGATTTGAAGGAATGCAGGATTTGCATATCCGAAGACAGGGAATCCCACCGAATTTGTGTGGTTGAAGGCGTCACTGATCTTTTTGCGATGGAAAAGGCAGGAATTTTTCAAGGCAAATATCATATTCTTATGGGTAAGTTATCCCCGGTTAAAGGCATTGGTGCAGAACAGTTGAACCTTGGAAGCCTTTCCACAAGGTTGTTGAATGGCGAAATTGAAGAAGTAATTCTCGCTTTGAGCAATGATTTGGAAGGAGAGGCAACCTGTCATTACATCAGAAGTGAAGTGATCAAGGATTCTAATATTCGGGTTTCACGAATCGGTTTTGGGCTGCCAAGCGGAGCTGGTGTAACTTATGCAGATGAGCAAACATTATTAAATGCATTGCAGAGCAGAAAAGACCTGGATGCATGAGAATTGAAAAGAGTCATCTTAGCCATTGGATCCACTCAGCAGTCGAGTAATTGAAATACCTGATGGTCGCGGGATTTGTGTTGTCCCAGTAAATCCAATTTTCGTCTTCTTGAATCCAAAGAAACTTTTGAGAAAAAGTTTCTAGATTAGCCCAGATCCATCCAAGCTCTTCACTCCAAAACCAGATGTTTTCCGAATCTTGAACAATTGGGAAAATCCATCCAAATTCCATTTGATATGCCCAGCCTCCTTCATTTTGAAAAAAAGAACCAAACCACGATGAATCATACCAGTCAGGAGCAATTTCATGGATTCCTTCCAACTTTTGAGCAATCGGTATTAAGGAAAATATCGCTGTGAGATTTAGATCTGAAATGAGATTCACAGTGGTAAAACGATAGAGAGGATTCGCAATAGCACCACCATCCCAACCATCAAATTTATAACCTGAATTAGGAAAGGCTGATATGGATGCCTGATGACCATAATAAAAATTTCCTCCACCGCTAACTGTTCCTCCCGCTGATGCATTAACTTTTAAATTGTAGATGTTTCGGCTGAAAACTGCGGTAACATTGCGATCCTCAGTTATTACAATCGTTGTATTTGGAGAAGCAGGGTTAGCAACACCCTCTCCTTGCCAACCACCAAACGAGTAACCTTCATCTGCAGTTGCAGAAATATTTGCATCCAATCCATATTCGTAAGTCCCAGAACCAGTTACGGTTCCCCCTTGTACTGAATTCGTTTGGAGGTAAAAGGAAATTGTCCGAAAGTTTGCAGTAATCAAAAGATTTTGACTAAGGTTTACAGAGGTGGAGGAAACATTTGATTCAACGATCCCCAATCCTTCCCAAGATAAGAACTCATATCCTTGTAGTGGGTTAGCAGTTATTGGCACTACGGTATTTGATAAATAACTGCCAGCTCCAGTAGTTGAGCCACCGATTTCAGGGATGGCAACAATGGATAGGACAAAGTTGTTTTCTGTGACTGGGATGAAATTTGCCGTAATTGATTTGTTGGAATCCATAATGATTGATCTGCTGGGCGATGATAGATTTCCATCAATGTCTCCACTCCACTCATCAAATTGATAACCACTTTCAGGAAGGGCGGTAATTGCAATAATCTGACCGTGCGTATAATTACCATCTCCAGTTACGGTGCCGCCAGTGGTTGCATTAAGTAAAAGAGAATAATCTTCAACGGTGAAGAATGCAGTAATTGTTCGAGCCTGAGTCATTGTAACTGTTGTGGTTGTTGTGCTTTGATTTTGAACCCCTTCTCCTGACCAACCGGCAAATGAGTAACCGGTTTCGGGAGTCGCGTGGATCGTTGCATTTGAACCATAAGAAAAATTGCCCTCCCCATTAACCGTACCACCTTCACCAGCTAGTAAGGTGAGAGAGTATTGATTCAATGAAAAAGAAGCGGACACGGTCTTGGTCTCATTCATTTCCACAGTGGTTTCTGCAGAATTGGGATCGGCAATTCCAGTTCCTGACCAACCGGCAAAAATATATCCATCATCTGGTGTAGCGGAGATGGTAGCAACATCACCATGAGCGAAATTCCCCGATTCGCTGACTGTTCCGCCAATTCCAGAATTAACCGTTAAAAGATATTGGTTAATGGCGAAATTGGCTGCAACTGACAAATCTGAATCGATTGTTAGATTCAGTGGATGTTCGTTTCCTGATGATGCTCCAGACCAATGACTGAAAGAGTATCCCCCGATGGTAGAAACGATTGAAATTGTAGCAGTTGCCCCTTCGTTGTAAATTCCGTCTCCACTAATGATTGCCACTCCCATTGGAGAGACAGAAGTTTCAAGATGATAGGAAGGCCATGCCCCATCACGTTTGGCACTTCTTTGAAACATTGGCCAATCGGACGAGGCTGGAGGCAAACCAACATCAATGCAGTAAATACGGTTATCGTAGCATCCATAGTACAATTTTCCATCTAAACTTAAAGCTAAGGATGAGTCTACAATACCCCCTATTTTAAAAGGGCAGGCGGTGTCATTGGTGTCCCATACTTTGGTTCCATTCGAATCATAAGCGAAAAGATGATTTTCTCCACCACCGGTGTATCCAATTACATATGTCGTTCCGTTCTGGTCAACCACTGGACTACTGTAAAACACATCTCCGACAAATGCATCCCAATTTAAGTTTCCCGTGAGTGTGGAAAGTGATCGAAGATATCCATCGCGGGAAACGAAAAAGACTTCGTCGTTGGTGCCCAAGACAGGAGATGCATCGACCCGGTCAGAAGTAGGAAAGGACCAGTTGAAAGAAGCATTCGTTTCATTGTCTGAAAGAGAATAGCAATTTCCATTACCGGAACCAAAATAGATATTGCCTGAGAGATCAATGGCAGGAGAGGAGAGGATTGATTTATTTGTGTCCGCAACATCTTCAACCTCATAAGTCCACTTAGCGGTTCCATCTGGATTGACTGCGTGAAAAGTACCGTTTTCATCACCGAAATAAATTGTACCGTCCTGTCCCAAGGCTGCAGAAGAACTTATGGGTTGACCGGCGAAATACTCCCAGGCAACCGATCCGTTACTCTCAAATGCGTAAAAGATCGAATCTTTAGAACCTACATATATCTTACCGTCCGCCCCAATAGCCGGACTTGCGATCACATAGCTGTTGGTTTCATACTCCCAAATTTTGATACCATTTTCTGAGTTAATGGCGTAAATCTTATTGTCCCAAGAACCGATATAAATTGTTTCATCGGAACCAACTGCAGGAGTTGAATCAATCCAGTTTCCTGCCGTGAAAGTCCACTTTGGCGAACCGTCGGAATTAAAAGCGTGAAGTTTATTATCGTTCGAGCCGATATAAGTGGAACCATCTCCACCAATCGCAGGTGATGAGAAGATAACCCCTCCAGTACTTGCATTCCAGTCCATTGAAGCATGAGGAAATGAACTGGCCGAAATATCTTGAGACAATGTGTAAACATAGTCTCCATCATTGCCACTAGTTCCACCGGTGGCTAACCCTGAGGCATAAAATGTAACTGTGCCTTCGTCAGTTGCAGGTGCTGTCCACTGAAAATCCCAGACTCCTGATAAGGATGCTCCTTGATGTTCTGCAGCACCACTTTCAATTGCCATACCGCTTGACACTGCAGATAAAGTGCCGCTCGATGCACCGTTTACCTTGGGGGAAAGTTGAAAGCCAAAACCACGAGAATTGGTACCTAAAACTGTTAGCGTAAGGCTGTAAGTTTGACCAGGCAAGTAGGTTGTTGGTAGTCCTGAAAGGCTAATTGATCCATCTCCGCTATTTAAATTTCCTCCATGGCATGATGCACAATTTTGACTTTCACCATGATATCCGTTGGGTGGATTGCTTGAATTGCCCCAAAGAACACTACCGGTAAAGAGGGCGGATAGGATTATAGATCGTATGGATATAAGAACCTGATTCAGCATTAGCTTGAATTTCACTACAAGAGATAGAGTACTTAAGACGCAAAGTTGATCACTTGAAATGAAATGGAGAAAACGGAGCCAATTTCATCACTTTTAGATAATTCTAGGTCTGCGTCCATACTATGTGCTAGTTGTTTTGCAATTGCCAAGCCAAGTCCGGTGCCGCCTTTTTTTGAACTCTTGGAAGGATCGAAGAGAAAAGTTTGTTGATTCCTAGGTATGCCCCCACTTGTATCAGATATTTCAATTATAAGCTGATTTTCCACTATTTTGACACTTAGATTTACCTTGCTTTTAAAGTCTTGTTCAAAAGCATTTTCAACCACTGCGTTTAGAATAGGTAGCAATAGTGTGCTTTGTAGATTGTCTATGTTTTGCTCTAGAGCGTTTGTCTTTGAATATGAAATTTGTGAATTCCGGAAAAGCTTCCGTGTTCTTTCGACAACCTCTTGAAAGAGTTCACCGATGGTAATTTGGTAAGAAATTTTTTTGTTTTCAAATTCTTTGAGTGCCTCCAAGGACTGAGAAACAAGGTCGCGCATATTGCCATGAATTTCTTTCAATTCCTGTGCATCAATTTCTTTTTTTTCTTCTGCCTCTCTGGCGATCATTTGCAAGTGTGTAAGGGGAGTTTTGAGGGAATGCATCAAATGACCGCTCAAGGCGCCCAATCCGAGGGTTTTATAGGCCTGTGCAAGTTTTTGATTGGTTCTATGTAATAAGTTGTTCCCCTCTTCGAGTTTTACTTCGTGCTCTATGATCCTCCTGCTCATGAATTGAAAAATTACAAACAGAAGAATTATCCCTGTGCCAATACTCAGCAAGCTCAGTCTTAAGAGTTGTTTGTCAATGGCGCCCCATTCGTCTAATATGTGTCTCTCGTCAACTTGAACTTCGATGATAAACGGATCTTCAATCGTATCTATTTTGAAAAAGAAGGAGAAATCATTACCCTCCTCATATTTGAAAAAAGGTTCAATCGAATATTCTCTTGATGCAAATATTTTTGCATCGATATTTTTTTGAGAGCCAAGTTCAAGTTTGATCGGCAATCCCATTTCGTTAAATGCAAAAACTTGAGTGACAGTGGGGAGGGTTAGGGTATCGATAAGGATTTCTTCGAGGAGTTCTCCATAATCGGAGGAGATTTCGGGCAGTCCAAGTTCAATAAGTGTCAAATCTCTTTCTAGAAGTTTCAAAGAGTTATCTTGAGCGATTGAATTCAATTCAGAATTTATCATGTTGTGTGTTGAAGTCATGATCTGGTCATGGAATTGTTTTCTCGACTGAAAAGACAGGAGAATAGTCATTAAGAATAAAACTCCGAGGCAGAGCAAAAAACCAATCCATTCTTTTCTAAAGTTCACTTATTCAGATTTCCCAAATCACGCCAATTGACCAGAAATTGGATGAATATTCATAGTCGCGGGAATTTGAAAAATCCTCTTCCCTGGACCATCTAAAGTATGTTTCCAAATTTTCGGAAATTAAACGGTTGATTGAAAGTCCTTTTGTCAGATTTTCTCTTTCAAAAAGTTCTCCTGTACCGATCTGTCTTTTGTTGTAATTTATTTGAGATCCAACGAGCGAGATTTCCACCATATACAATGAAATCTTAAATTCCTTTTTTAGCGAAAGGCTAAGTTTTTCATAATCATAATATCCACCACCATCATCGTTTAACTTGGACCAGAGAATCGCCGCCTTGGAACTTTTAAAAAAACCAAGGTAATTTTCTTTTTCTATCTCGAATAAAAGATTTACTTTTTCAGTTTCTAAAGTTGTACCAACCAGTATACTCGCATCCCAGTTTCTTTTAGGTCGCTCATCATATTCTTTTTCCAGATATTCCGTTTGCACGTTCCAATTAAATGATTCATTCGATCCCTCTAATGAGAAGGAGATACCCTTCTCATTATTATCATCACTTATTGTTTTAAAATCTTCAGTTCCGACTGAAATTTCAATTGTAGCGGTCAAATTCTCTGAAAATCGATTGGAAAAATAAGGAATGATTTCAGATTTTTTGGATTGAATGCTCATAGAGTAGGGCAGACCTAATTCTGAAAAATCAAAACCCTGATCGTAATAAGTGTAACGCAATCTAATGCCAAAGGTTTGATCAGTGGAATTGGGTGTGTAGGCATGCTCAAATTGCCCAAGATAAATTGCACTCGATTTTTGTTCCGGTAATTCTTCAAATATCTTACCTTCTCCATAGAGATAAAGATAAGTAAAGAACTCGGGCTTACTTTCGATCAGAAAAAATCCCTCCAGAGAATTCTCCCAATAAGTTGCCTCTTGTTGAATGAAAGGACCAAAGAGTGGATTGTCAGAAAAACCGATACCACTCTCTATGGTATAGGAAGGAATCCATAAAATCCTTTGGTCATCATTATTTTCCGGATAATCAACAGACTCATTTCCAAATAACATCTCACTTAGCTCGTCATCTGAGATTGAGCTATTTTGATCAAAAGCCCATGAAACCACTGTAATGTTTAAAAAAAGAAATCTAAAAATGAATTTGATAGTTTATACATAAGATCGAATTTTGAAGATTAACAAACGCAAAAAAAGGGAGGTAATCAGACCTCCCTTTTAAATTTTTGAAGTGGAGAAAATTAAAGGTCTGATGTTCGGGTAGCATCAGTTTCAACAAGTGCTCTAATATCTTCTTTAACTTCTTTGGCTTGAGCTTTGATTTCTTCGTGCTTTTCTTTGTTTGCCTCCTTAAATGCAGTGATCATTTCCTTACGTTCTTCCTTGGATGCATCCTTAAGATTTTTATGTAGTTCTTTTTGTGCCTCGTGCATCTCCTTACGCTTTGCGTGGAGTGCTTCCACTTTGGTTTTTAATTCTTCAGTGAGTTCGGGTCTTTCAGGTTTTTGAGGGCGATTTGCTTTAAGGCTCTCATGAATGGCAGCGTGAGCTTCTTTGATCTCCTCGAATCTTTCCTTGTTGCCTTCCTTAAACGCTTCGACCGTTACTTTTATTTCTTCTCGAGTGGCTTCTTTTCCTAATGCTTCCACTTGTGCCTTTATTTCAGAGTGCATAGCTTTCTCTAATTCTTTAACAGCATCAATTTTAGCTTTCACCTCTTCTGAAATCTCAGGTTTCTGTGGTCGTTGTGGGCGCTTTCGCTCTCCATTTTTGACCATTTCCTTACGAATAGCGTCTAGCTCTTTACGAGCATCTTCTTTAGAAATTTTTCCTTCTTTGACTGCATCGAGAATATCTTTTTCGATTTTTCTAGGATCGGCCTTTTCTTTGTCGGCAAGACCGTCCTTAGCATTTGGTTTTTGTCCCTTATCGATATCATTATCAATATTTTCCTTAATCCAGTTTGCCAAAGTTGAGCTACCTTTGCCAAAGTTACCAGGTAGATCCACAATGTCTTTGGTTTGGATTAGGGGTGGTTTCCCCCAGTGTCTGGGAAACTTGGGTCGAGGTTTCTCATCGTTTGAAAATTCTTTGTCAGGTTTACCTTGAGGTGGTTTTGCTGAAAAGAGAAAAGATCCTGCAACGAGGAAAATAAAAGTTGAAAGAATTGAAGATTTCATAAGATTTGTGGTTTAGGTTTGAACTGTTGCATTGCACATTTGGTACCATTTTGAGGTAAATTTCACAAGTATCTGTTCTTCATATAATTATGATAAATTTAATTAGTCTATAAGAGGTTCGAAAGTTATGTAATGGGTATTATTCCCCAACTTGCCGGAGTTAAGTGGGAAATAATTCCAAATATCATTTTGATTTCTTTTGGAGGCGATAGCGAATGTAATCTCTAGGAACGCCCAGTGTTCTTGCTGCTTCTGAAATATTTCCGTTTACCTGAGATATTGCTAAATCAATGAGTCTGATAATTTCGCTTTCCAAATCGAAACCGCTTTTGGGAAAACAAAAGTTTTCGTTTAGCCAATCATCATTACTTGGGTTTGATTGCCTTTGATGTTTGATTTTAATTTGAAGTGATTCTCCGGGTTCTGTTAAAATCAAACTTCTTTCAAGTTCGTGAATCAGCTCACGTGTATTGCCAGTCCATGAATTCGATAATAACGATTTTTGAGATTCATTGGAAATTTCGGGAGCTGGTAAGTTATACTTACCCGCAAGGGAGACAAGATGGTGTCGCGCAAGTCCTGCAATATCCTTGCCCCGGGAGGCGAGAGGAGGAATCTTGATTCGCAAAAGATCTAGGCGATGAAACAGATCTTCCCGAAAGGAACCAATTGCGATCATTTCCCTAAGATCTTGATTTGCAGCTCCAATTATCCGAACATTCACCCTAATTTCTTTAGTTCCACCAACTCGGCGGATGATTTGGCTCTCAATTGCAAGTAAGAGCTTTGCCTGAGCTTCTTCAGAAAGACTGGTAATTTCATCTAGGAAAAGAGTTCCCTGATCAGCGGCTTCGAAAAGTCCGATTCGGGCATTCTTAGCATCGGTGAATGCACCTTTTTCATGACCGAATAATTCTGAATCAATCAAGTTATTGGGAATTGCCGAGCAGTTTATGGCCACGAAAGGAGCATCTCGCCTTGGACCATTATCATGAATCCATCTTGCATAAGTTGATTTACCAGAACCTGTGGGACCATCTATCAAGATGGGAGGAAGATCAGTAGATAGGCGCCGATCTACATCTGTTATTTTCGTCAGTTGAACTAGGTCGTCTGCGAAAGAACCTTCAAAATAAAGGTTGGCCGTTTTTTGCCTTCTTTGCTCAAGACTGTGCTGAACAAGCCTTTGGTTTTTTCTTTGCTGTTCGGCTTTGATCAAAAGGATCGAAATTTCTTCGATATCAAAAGGCTTGCTTAGATAATCAACCGCACCAAGTCTCATTGCTTCGACTGCAGACTTAATGCCTCCCTCTGCAGTCATTAAAATCGTTAGGGTATTGGAAGGAATTTTTTCATCCCTTAGTAAGTCCAAACTTTCGCCATCAGGTAAGTTCAAATCCATAAGGGCAAAGTCAAAGCTAAGTGATTTGAGTGTGTGCTTTGTTTCTTCAATGCTGGCACATGAAGTTACTTCTGCTCCCGCACTCTCCAATTGGGCAATGAGTCTTCTAACAAGAAAAGTGTCATCTTCCAACAGAAGGATTTCTTTGCCCTTAAGTGAGTAATTGGATTCTGTTAATGAATTGTTCAATTTCTTGTAGAGACGAGTCCTCGATCAAAAGAAAAGACTTTGCAAATCATTTTTTTCATTCATGGTCAGAGTATGTACAAGTGGGGATTTTTGGGATTACTACATTTATTGTGGAGCTTAGTGGAGGCTGCCAAACTTACTGATTTGGCGGAGACACCCGATTGGAAAAGGTTGGATCGTTTTCAGGAATCAATCAGCAAGCAAGAATTCATAACTCAATTGAATGAAGTGTATTGCCCTCGGGAATCTTGGTGGTCGCCATGGATTGAGATCGAAGAAAATAGAGCACGAATTCGTAAAAAAGGGGGTTCGGATGAGTTTTATGATTTACATTTTTCAGAATCCAATAAATCCGCTCATCAATCTCCTAACTATTTTCAAATTTCAGGTTCCAAAATACTTATCGACCCAGGACATATTGGAGGGCAGTTTTCAGAAATGGAAGGGAGGCATTTTGCGATTGGTGATGATAAACCAGTCAAGGAGGGCAATCTTGCTTTAAGCGTGGCTTTATTGATTAAGTCAGAGCTCGAAAGAAAGGGTGCGGAAGTTTTGCTGACCAGGCAAAAAAATCAACCAGTTACAAAATCACGTCCGAGAGATTTTAAAGATCTTGCCGAGACTTGGTTTGGAAAAATGAAGTTGTCTAATGAACTTTCCGCGGAAGAAAAAAATAAGAGGTTAAAAAAACGAAGGGAACTCTATTTCTATCGAGTGAGTGAAATTATGGCACGGAGTCAGATAATCAGAAAAATGAAGCCGAGTCTCATTCTCTGTATCCATCTCAACGCCGCACCTTGGCCTGATCCCGAAAATAAGTCACTGGTTTCCCGAAATGATTATCATGTGCTTGTCAATGGATGTTATATGGGAGGTGAGATTGCCTACGACAACCAACGTTTTGAGATGATCTGGAGGCTTCTGAACCGTTGGGATGTTAGGGAAAGATTCATTGCCGAGCATATGTCAAATGCTTTTGCTCAAAAAACAGGATTGCCCGCTTTTTCGTACAAAGGTCCTAATGCTCTAAAAATTGGAGAAGTAAAAGGAGTATGGGCAAGAAATCTCCTTGCGAACCGGATATACGAAGCTCCAGTGATTTTTTTGGAGCCGTACATCGCCAATTCAGAAGCGGTTTATGAGCGGATTAAAATGGGGGATTACAATGGGCACAAAAAAATTGGAGACGAGATGGTGACAAGTCTTCTTCGTGAGTATGCCGGGGCTGTAATGCTCGGTCTTGAAAAAGCGAGCAGGCAAAAATAAAAGAAAAGCTACTCGGACAGGCTTGCTTTTATCATATTTTTGGTTGCTTCAATATTCGCTTCGACTGCAGCCTTAGGCCCGGTCATTTTAATAAAAACAGCTCCACCTTTTCCCTCAATAATGGCAGCCAAAAGCCCATAACCTGGGTTGGGTGTCTTAGGACCAAAGGGGCGGCCACTCAAAAAAGTTCCATGTGCCTGAGCATAGGTAACTCTGGTTTTCCCGATCGTTTCCGTATCCACTTTTTTTCCAAGCGGTTCTTCAAACTGTTTCATCCAACGATCAACATTGGCTTGGATGCCTCCGGTGTTTCCTGATCCAAAATAGTAGAAAACCACTTCGGCTGATTTTCCTGAAGGGCTAGTGGCACTGAATTGTGCTTTTCGCATGTTGTTCGATGGCTCGGATGATTCCCAACTTTCTGGTGATTCAAAATTGATGCCTGCTACGGTGAACTTTTCAGCGTGGGCTATCGATATTGCGAGAGGGAGAAGAAAAAATTTCAAGAGTATTTTTGTCATGGGTGAAGATTCATATTTCTCCAATCAGGAGTCAACGGTGAAGCATCTGATCAGAGGACTTTGCACGAATGTGAATGAGCTTTGAATAGGTGCGGAAGAATATTCCCTCTTTGGAAATTGCTGGTGTGTTGTGTGTAGTGTCATCAAGTCTTGAAGTTCCAAGAATCTTGAGATTTTTTCGGTTTGCTTCCATGGAGAAAACTTTTCCTTCAGTTGAGCATGCATAAATAGTTTTTCCGCAGATTACGGGAGATGCAAAGAAATTTCCCTCCATTCTTTCTTTCCAAAGCGTTTCGCCGCTCTCAAGGTCAATTGCACTTGCGATGCCTGCATCAGTCAAAACGAAAACGAAGTCATCTATGACTAGACTGGTTGGCACATAAGGCGCATTACGCGTAATGGTATGTTTAATTTGGGCATTTTGGTTTTCGTTGACAGGTGGCTTGATAATCAGAAAACGGCTGCCACGCCCTCCTGATCCACAGGATGCAAAAAAATGACCACCGGCATAGTATGGAGATGAGACACTACGTTTATCCAGACTGCCGGGTCCAGTTTCCCATACGAGCTTACCGTTTCTAATATCTATTGCATAACATCCGTGAGACTGAGAGTTTGAAACAACAACTGTTCTCCCATCTTTTGGCTTATGGATAGTGGGCGTTGACGAGGAAGGTTTTGAGCCAATACGACCAACTTTCCAAAGGGTTTCTCCAGTTCTCCTGTTTAAGGCATAGATTGCGGAATCTGACTCGTGATCATGGGTTACAAAAACATACTCTTTGTATACAATGGGTGAAAAACCGTTCCCATGCTGGGTTTTGAAAGCACCGAAATCCCTTCTCCAAATCAATTTACCCTTGTGATTGAGGCAAAGTAGGTCATTGGAGTTTTTAGTAGTCCAGGAAACGAAAAGGAAATCCTGATCAACAGCCGGTGTGGATGATGCATAACTATTGAATTTGTGATGAGAATAAGGCACTGATTGGAATTTCTTTTGCCATAAAATTTTCCCTGTCTTGCAATCAATGGATAAAACGTACTGAGTCGCATCATTTTCGGCCGCACAAGTCGTAAATATTCGACCTTCCCAGATTACCGGGGAACTATGTCCTGTGCTAGGTAGTGATATCTCCCATGTGTGATCTTTATTTTGCCATTCAATGGGAAGATTAATTTCGGGGAATCTTCCTTCTCCATTGATACCTCGAAAACGATTCCAATTCCCCCCCCCTGAAACCTGGAAAACTGATAGGAGGAAAATAAAAGAGAAAAATATTCTCATTGTGGTTTTCGGAAAATCATGAAGTGTTGCTGGGGAAGCATGGTTAAAGTTTTTTCCCATTTGAATCCAGCTGTTTTCATTTCTGAAATCGCTTGCTTTTCAGTCATTTTATGAAGGAGTTTGATTGGAACGGATGGGTCTTCCATTCTGTATTCAATCAAGACAAGTTTTCCGCCTGGTTTTAGCGATTCAAGAATGGATGTGGCCATTTCAAGAGGGTGAGAAAATTCATGATAGGCATCTACGATAAGTGCTGCATCGACACTGTTGGGCTTCAATTTGGTCTGCGTAATGGTACTTTGTATCGGTTCAACGTTTTGTACGTTTTCCTTTGCCATCTTTGAACGGACAATTCCTATCATTTGAGGGGAGATGTCAACTGCGTATACTTTCCCTTTAGGAAGTAATCTGGCCATGCGAAAACTGAAGTATCCTGATCCTGCACCAATATCAGCAACATGGTCGGTTGGTTTGAGGTCAAGCCCCTTGACCAAAAGATCAGTCCTTTCTTCCTGTTCACGTTTGGGGCGCTCAAGCCATGATGCACCGAGATGTCCCATAACTTTGGAGATTTCCCTTCCTTTGTAAAATTTTCCGATACCGTCGCGACTCGCTTTCCCATATGTGTAAGTTTGCCTTGTGTCTTTTGCCAAGACGGTGTGAAAGGATAGATTGTAAAAAACAAATACGGTAAAAAGTAATGAGAACCTGTGGCAATGTGTTTTCATATCTACTCTTTTTGCTTAATATTGTAATGTGGCAAATCAATATTGAACCTTCTTCGCATAACAGATAGAAAAAAGTATCTTTATATGAAAGTAATTCGTGCCAAAAGTGCCGGCTTCTGCTGGGGTGTGGAAAGAGCCATAAAGGTGGCCCGTGAGGAATCTGATAGTGGGAGTAAAACGGTTTTCACCGACGGTCCGCTCATCCACAATCGGCAAATGATGGATGCCCTTTCGCAAGAAGACATTAGAGAAGTTGGAGACTATCAGAGCAGTCGGGAATTGAATTTAGAGAAAAGTGAAGATAAGGAATCCGTGGTGGTTGTTCGTGCCCACGGCATTTCGCCTCAAAGAAGAGAATACCTAAAAGGATTGGGTCTTCCTTTTAGAGACGGAACATGCCCCGATGTCGGGATCATTGCGGGCAAGGTTAAGTTACACGCTGAAAAGGGTTACAACGTCATTATTTTTGGCGACCCCAAGCATCCAGAGGTGATTGGCTTGGTAGGCTACGCAAATGGGAAAGCCTATGTTGTAAGTGAAGACGAAGATGTTATGAGGTTGCCAAATCTTGGACCGAAAGTGGCACTGGTTTCTCAATCCACCATGTTTACCCATGAATTTAAAAGACTTGGCTCCATTTTGGCTGAAAAATATCCTGATCTGGTGGTTTTCGATACGATTTGTGGGGCAACCAAAGAAAGGCAATCGGATCTTGTTGAATTGGTTAGAGATGGTGCTGAAGCCATTGTGGTAATTGGGGGAAAGCATTCAGCGAATACCCGAAAATTGGCCAAACTAGCTGCTTCTCATGACCTTCCAACTTTTCATATCGAAACAGAGCGTGATTTGGAAACAGAGGACTTTTCCGAATTTTCAGCAGTTGGTGTGACTGCTGGTGCATCTACGCCGGAATTTATCATAAGAAGCGTGTGTGAAAAATTGAAGGAATTCTAGGCAAATATGAAAAAATTTGAAATACCTAACGTTTTGGCCGACCGATATGCATCTGCCTCGATGACTGCCCTTTGGTCACCCACTGGAAAAATCATTCTTGAGCGAGAGTTTTGGATTGCCGTAATGAAAGCCCAGAAAGAGCTGGGTATTAAGATCGAAAAAAAATCCATCGATCAGTCTGAAAAAGTCAAAGGATTGATCGACTTGGATTCAATTCGAGAGCGTGAGGTTGTGACCAAGCATGATGTAAAAGCCCGGCTTGAGGAATTCGCCGGGCTCGCCGGTCACCAACATGCACACAAGGGAATGACCAGTAGAGATCTCACGGAAAATGTTGAGCAATTGCAGAGTCATCGTGCTCTTGGCATTATTCTTGAGAAGTCAGTTACTTGTCTTTTGGCACTGGGAAAAAAAGCGGTTGAATTCAAAGAACTCGCAGTTACTGCCCGTTCTCATAACGTACCTGCGCAATTGACCACAATGGGTAAGAGAATGGCTAATTGGGGGGAAGAAATGGAACGGAGCATGGAAGCTCTTTCCAGGCTATGTGCCACATACCCATATAGAGGACTGAAAGGGGCGGTGGGTACACGTTTGGATCAGGTTACCCTTCTGGGTAGTCCCAAAAAAGCCGAAAAACTTGACCAAAAGGTCATGCAGCATCTCGGTGCTACTGGTTCTTGGGAAAATGTCGGACAGGTTTATCCCCGCAGTCTCGACTTGGAGGTCGTTTCACTCCTTTTCCGTCTTGCATCGGCACCTGCG
>MDSZ01119023.1_pt1 | contig 15061 bp, 5 predicted proteins | sample 811201 | NCBI WGS metagenome assembly MDSZ01 (sample SAMN05326647, study PRJNA326480) | marine metagenome | isolation source: seawater | place: Indian Ocean: North | collected 2010
ATATTTATCTGAACGTTCCATATGACTTTCTTTAAGGAATTGCATTGCGCCATGTGCTATAACAGCATCGCGTTCCATCTCACCGATTCTAAGACCACCACCTGCTGAGCGACCACTAGGAGGTTGTTTATTTTTCATAGTCATTTTACCTCTCGCACGTGAATTTACTTTATCTTTAACCATATGTTTAAGTCTCTGATAGTATGTAGGACCTATAAATAATTTAGTTTCTAGTTGTCTTCCGAAAATTCCACCATAAAGTATCTCATTACCATAACGTTCATAGTTACATTTTTCTTCAAGAATATCTCCAATTGATTCAACATCTACTTCAGTAAATGGTGTACCATCAGAGAAATGCCCCATTAGACATCCTTCTTTTCCGATGACTGATTCAAGGAATTGACCTATAGTCATACGAGATGGGAAAGCGTGTGGATTTACAATTAAATCTGGTACAATACCATCCTTGGTATAAGGCATATCCTCTTGTCTTAAGACCATTCCAACAGTTCCTTTTTGACCGTGTCTACTAGCGAATTTATCACCTAACACTGGTTCACGGGTTGTAGCGATTCTTACCTTACACATCCTTTGTTTATTGCTATCTATATAATCGCAAAAAACCTTGTCAACTACACCAAAACCATCTTTTTTGGCACATTCACTATTATCAACGTATGATGTTTCTACACCACTACCCATTTTCGAATATTTACTAATTAAAACATCATTTTCTTCAATATAAGTGCCTTCTTTTGCTAACCCTAATTCATCTACCTTTTGGTAATTATATTCCTTTTTTAATTTTACATCTAAGTCATCATTAGCATTGGGATTGAAAAATGCTTCCTCACTTCCATCTCTTAAATTAGTAACTTCTTTTGATTCATAGGTCTTAAAATATACTGACCGGAATAAACCTCTTTCCATTGAACTTTTATTGAAAATGACTGAATCTTCCTGATTGTAACCGGTGTAACATCCAATAGCAACAATAGCATTAATACCTGTAGGTAATTCTTCAACTGTAGTGTATTTTGATAATCGTGTTGAGATAAGAGGTTTTTGGGGATAGTAAAGAACATTAGCTGTACCATCCATACGATTTCTGAAATTTGATACATACAGACCTACCGATTGTTTTGTTTGTCCTGTACCATACACATTTCTGGGTGCTTGACTTCTATTTGAGTATGGAATTGTAAATCCAACTGCTCCTAAAAGTAAGCAGGGATGTATTTCACAATGAGAATATCTTAAATCGGGATCCATATCAACAGGTGTATTCATAATCATACTTGTATTACCTTCATCGGTGTCAATGAATTCAATCACAGCACTATTTTCAATCATTTTTTGCGTATCTTTATTTCCATCAATACATTTGTAGTCACAATTGTAATACTCTGCTTCTAAATCTACATCATCAGTACTGTCTGTCATACCACTTACGAGATTAAACCAGTTAATTTCTTCATTGTTAAGTTTTTCAATATGCGAATCATTTATCAATAAATTATTATTTTCTACAATATACACTGGTCTACATAATCTACCACCATCAGTTAATAAGTGCACTTCGTTTCCACTAATATCCCAACTTATACTTGTAAAAATATTTATAACTCCATTTCTACGCATTAATTTCATTTTACTAACAAGTTCAACTGGATTACTGTGAATACCTATCCATCTTCCATTTACAAATACCTTGGTAGCTTCAAATACGTGTTCTGGGTTTACACTATTTAACTGTAATGTTCCAAGTTCCTTTACGAGTTGAATAATTGGGGCAGGAGAACAACCAAATGTAATATGGGCCATAATTGTCATGTGTTTTTTAATACCAATATTACCACCATCAGGTGTTTCCGCAGCACAAATATATCCATATTGTGTTCCATGAAGTTTTCTTTGACCAATCATAACGTTGACATCGGGGGTGTTAATTCTGCGTAAATGAGAAACAGCACCCATAGAAGAAAGACGATTTAATGCTTGAATTAATCCAACCTTATTTAGTATAGTACCAATTTTAAAGGCTTTCATCATCATTTTTTCTATTACTTTACCATCAAACATTTTTCGCATAGTATTTTCATTAATAATTTCGGTGTACTTTGTGTCCTGATATTGACCGGTATTGAAACGATATTCAGTATCGAGTGCGATTTTAGAATCTCTTTGGAATTGTTTAAATGCTTCACGAAATAAATTAGCTAGTAAAAAACCCGATAAATCTACTCTCTTGTACATAAATGAATCTCTATCTGTTGGTTTATCAAGTCCATTTTTGACACATAATATTTTATTAACACAATATCCAAGATAGTATGCTTTGTCATTATTATCGGTACCGACATGTGGAAATAAATCAGTTTTAAGAATATCAAGAATATGACTCATAGAATTACCCTTTGTTAAATTAGCAACATACCTTAAAGCATCCATTTGATTGAAAATAGGACCTGAATCATGTAAAGAAGGTTCAATGTCTTCTAAAAACATTCTACTTTTTTCAGTATTTAAATTATAAAGGATATAATGGAGAATATCCTTATCTGATTCAATACCGAGTAATCGGAATACTACAAAAAGTGGAATTTGGTGCCCTAACATAGGAAGTCTAACCATAATTTCACCGCTTTCTCTTAAATTTACTACAGTAGTTCTAGCAAATTTAAATGAATCTTCAGGTACTGATTTAATTTGTGCGGATAATTTAGTTACGCCATCATTGCTTTCTACAATATACAATTTATTTTCAGCTTTTCTTTCGTGTGATACAATAACCTTTTCACTACCATCTACAACAAAGTATCCCCCTTGATCATGGGCACATTCACCCATTTCCTTTAACATAGCCTTTGACTTGCCATTTAATACACAAAGTTTAGATTGAAGCATAATAGGCATTCTTCCAATTGTAACCTTGTCAAATTGCTTTTCACTTTCGTCTAATATTTCACCATTATCATCACGAATAATAAATTTAACTGTAATGTCGCAAAATATATGGACACCATAAGTTAAACCTTTTAAGCGTGCTTCGTTTGGATACATTTGTTTCTTTTCAATTTGTTCACCTGTTTCACTATAAACAATTGGTTTCCCTATGTAAACAGAAGTGGAATCTTCACCTCCAAAAAAAACCTGAGTTTCATATTTGTAGAAATCACCCTCTTTATTATATTCTTTATAATGGATTTGTGGATTGTACTGTTTTAACGTTTGTGGTATTTTGTTAATAACAAAATCGTCATACGAATCAAGGTGGTGTTTGGTTAAATAATTACTATTTGATTTAAAATAGTTATCTATTACTTTCCAGGTATCGTTAAGATAATCCATTATAGTTATTATCTATATTTTATTTTTTTAAATTAAAATTACTAATTTTCAATACTATTTACTTTACAAAAACTAATCCAACTATATTCATTATGTAATTTTACACTAGAATATATACTCATTAAATAATCCTTTGTAAGAGTCTTAAATTCAACTATATTATAAATTACTAAATCACATCCATCATTTAGTATGGAATTTTGAACTGTTTTATCTATCATTTCAATTTCGTCTGTAATGTAGAGCATATTATTGTCATTCATATAATATTCTCTTTTTGATACTAAAATACCATTGATGTACTTATAGAATTTACTACATGAATCCAGCACCTTTTGATTTATAAAGTTGTTATTGTATCCCATACCTTTCATTATTAAAATAAACCCCTTAGCACCATCATCTATTTGTTTTAATAAGTCTAAACTAAATTCTGAAAATACTTTTGTTTCTTCTACATAATTCACTCTTAATGTAACAATATCACAAAAAGTAAAATTTTTTTTCAATGTTTTTATAACAACATTCTTATTCGCCATTGAAAGTTCAATATTGTCGATTATTATAATTTTTTTTTCGTGAACTAATTTTTTGAGGATTTCTCTTTTTTCATCAGTAAATTGTTCTATTATATTACTATTTATCACAATACCACATATTATTGGACTAATTTTATTAACTATATTAACAATATGAAAAAAATTACTATAGTATAATGAAACTAATAGATTGCTACGCTTCGCTTTTATTATACTAAATAGACGTTTATTACATTTTTTGTCAATACCTAACACATTTTTTTCAATTGTCGTAAAGTTCATAGTATTATATATTTCAAGAAAATCTTGATTAGTAATATTTTTAAATTGTATTAAATTATTTAGAACATCGTGCGAATTAATAATACTGAACATATGGTAATTAGAGAATTTTAGATATTTATTGTTCGCAATACAATTATCACATATAGTGAAAATACCTATAATTTTACAGTTTTTAATTCTCTTAAAGATTGACTCTATAAAGGTAGAAAGTCTAAATCCTTTTTCTATATTATCTACTATAACAAGAATATTAAGTGTATGTTTACTGTTAATAATATTCTCCGGATTAATTAATTCTCTTTGAACCATCCTTTCATTTTTTATAACACAAAGTGGTTTGTTTAACTTGCTTGAAAGATACGAAGCATGTATCATACCAAAATAAGGCATTCCTACTATAGCATCAATATTCATAGTTTGTGCTTCTTGTAAAAAATTATCCGCTACGAAATGTAATAAATAAGGATACCCAATAATTATTTTTAAATCTATATTCAGTTTTCCCCTTATAACTTTTATACATCCCTTTTCGTACAACTCTTGAATAAATTTGGATTTATCCATTTAAGGTTAAGTATTATCAAATTCTTAAATAAAAGTATTAAAGAGGAAATCTTTAATAAAATAATATGAAATTAGTTCATTCTTTTCATTTTTTTGAAAATACTGTAAAAATAGAAAATAATAAGATTATAGATAATAAAACTGGAAATATAATTCAAATACTTTCTAATTTTTACAGAGATTCCGGTATTTTCAATGTAAAGGTTCAACGAGTATTAAATAGTAAAAAAAGTCTCCAAAATTATAGACGATTTTTTAACAATAAAAAGGTAAATTGTAATATTTGTTATAACACAAAGATAATTGTAGACGTAAATACTAATAATCTTGTAAAAGCAGTTAAAAATAACAGTTTTCATGATAGAGTAAATTTTTTTTCGTTGATAAGGAGAAACATAAGTAATGCTAATACTATAAATCTGGATACATCATTAGACGACATTTTAAACAAAAATTACAAAGAATTAGAAACAATAGATTTCAGTTATCTAGGAAAAAGCATTGTAAGAATAGAAAATCTTATTTTTGATCTTGATATTCAGAGAATTTATTTTAAAGAGGATGATATTAATAGAAATAAACTAAACTTTAGTTTAGATAATACAAAAATATATTTTACAGAGTCAGTAAAGTTCATTAATGAATTATTTACTAATAAAAATATATTCAATAGTTTTAATCAAAACTTAATTATTTACAATGATAATAAAATTCATATAAAAACATTAATAAAATTGTACAACCTTGAAAATTATATAATTATGGATTCTAATAATATTGCTAGTATAACATATAGGGAAATAGTGGGGAAAACTATTATCATAAGCTACGAAAATTTAGTGAATCATTATAAGTATAATATTTCCATGAATTGTAGTGATTATGACGATACAATTGAAGCAATAAAATTATTAAAAGAAAGATATGTGTATGAAACAAAATTTATGAATAGAGAAAAATTTTTAGATATGAAAAATGTACTACTTCATTCACTTAATTTTGATAATTTTATCATATTTGATTTTGATGTAAGTGAAAACAGAATTTTAGATAATATTTTGTTAAAAGAATTTACATTTAAAAACTCATTTTTCATAAGTGGCGAGTTTTTGAAATATAAAATTAACACATTTTTAAACAAATTATATTATTTTTACGATATACAATTAAGCAAAATAGATGTGTCTCTCTCATTTATTAATAAACTGCTTAAATCAGTATATATAGATGACTACAGCAATCTTAAAAAAGAGAAATCTATATTATTCGAATATTCTAAAACTGAAGAAGAAATTATAAATAATTCACAACTTAATAAACAAATTCAAACATCTTCGTTACCTTTATTATTCCCAATTGTAAAAGCGGAACAAAAGGATATTAAATATATAAATTGTAATGAATGTCCGATATGTTTAGATAAACTTAAATCTACTAATACAATTAAAACTAAGTGTGGACATTATTTTTGTATTAATTGTATTAATTCACAATTAAAAGAGTCTGAAAATATATCATGCTCTCTTTGTAGAACACGATTAAATGTAAATCAAGATTTCAATCATTTGATTCAGAAACCTAAATTAATACCAGGAAAGGTCGGAAAAATATTTCAGACTTTAACTAACAATACAATGATAATTTCTAATTTCAATGATAATTTGGTATTATTATCAAAAATACTGAAAAACTGGGAAACTGAATACAAGGACATTTCTTTGGTAAATAAGCGATGTTTAAATAACAAAGAATTTACAGGGGTAAAAACACTTTTATTTTTAGAGAATAATGTAGAAAAATATACTAAGTACCTCTTTAAGAATTCCGATTTAAAGGTATTAGTACCAATTAAAGAATTAACATAACAATATTAGCAACATAATATGAGAGTATTGCGAGTAAAAGAATTACTAACCAAAGTGGAGTAAGTGTTTTGTCGCCGCCACCTGTACCAAATTGTTTAAGTGAACCATCTTTGTTGTAGAATACATTTGGTTTTAAATAGAGTAAACCTGTAATTAATACAAGGTACACTAAAAGTGCTAACTGAACTCTTAAGTTTCTATTCATATCTAATATATAATATATAAATTAATTTAATAATAAAATTTAATTATTTTATTGTAATTAATCAAAGGATAACACATGATTTATGTTTTCATTTTAATTATAGCGATGAGTCTTCTCTATTACTTAGTGGTAAGAATACAAACTGATACACTTGACACCAAAATGTATAAATTGGGTTCGGGTGAAGAAGGAAGTGATTTTGATATTGCTGGCAAATTCATAGAGGATAACTGTAAGAATATTGAGAGAATTTCAAGTAAAAAAAGTGACGGAGGGTTTTCTAATCTATTAAAGGTTAATAAAGGTGAATATAATTTTGGCATTTGTCAAGAACGATTTTTCCAAAATGGTTATAACAATCTTCTTGAATTTAAAAATTTTGATAAATTAGATAACCTGAGATTTGTTACTGCCTTATATTTTGAGAGTATGAATTTTATTGTTAAAGATTATGAAGTTGATAGTGATGGAAATGCTATAGTCAGTGATACTGATATATTAATAAATTCAATCGACGATTTAAGATATAATAATAAAATTATAATAGGGGTAGGTGAAAGTCTTTCGTCTAGTCAAAATAATTTTGAAGTTATATGTGGTGATTATGGCATTATAATAGTTGATTATGAAAAACGGGATAAAGAAATATATAAAAAAATTCCAGAAGAGAAAAAGGTTTATTATTTAAATGGTACATTCAATGAATTGTGTAATAAATTTGTTAAAGGGGAAATACATGGTTTGTTTATGATGACAGGATCTAACAATGTTTATATAGATAATTTGGCAAAAGTAATGAATATTAAGTTTATTGATTTTTACGATCCAAACAGTAGAATCATTACTAATTTTAATAATTATTACTTTAAAAAAAGTATAAATACGGGAAATTATTTTAATGAACCACAGAAGCAATTAATTATACCTACACTCGCCAGTAGAATTATAATATTCACAAATAAAAGTACACCTAATAATATAGTACATGAAGTGACAAAATGTATTTATCAAAAACACTTTACATTAAGAAAAAATTTAAATGTTAACATAAATAGTCAAAGTATAGATGATTATGAACCGATTGAGTTAGCATATGCGTCAAAGGATTTTATTGTTCATCCGGGTGCAGTTGAATATTATAGAAGTAAAAATATAATTAGTCTTGATAAAAAACACGAGTTTGATTTAGAGTATTATACCAAAGAAGTTTATAAAAATTATTGGATGTATAGTAAAATAGGTAATAAGAGCTTTGATTACTCCTTTTTATTAGATAAAAGCGATGAAAATACTAATTATCATGATATGGAAAATATTTGCCAGTAAAATTAGAAATTAATGTCAAAATATTTTAATCCAGCACTTTCTAATTCATCTTTTGCTTTTAATCGGAATGGTTTATCAAACTCAAATGCGTAGTCGGGTTTATCACCTTGAAGGTGGCAACACTGACTACATTCTTTACCGATACATCCTACTATTTCAGGGCAGTTGTGACATAACGGACGGTCCTCTTCTCTAGTACTATATTTTCTGTAAGCCATGTTTATCATATTTAATGGTAATTCGCAGTGTCCATCTTTTTTACAACCTCCCCTATCATTTGTATAGTTTGTATTTCCTTTAGCACCATAAAAAGGACAGTCTGTATTTTCTTTACATCTAGTATCCCATATTCCAGAACATCCACTTGAATCAATTGAAATACAGTCTACTTTATTATCGGCATTTTTGTAAAAACATTTAGAGTCTCTCATTTGAGCTTCTTCTTCTGCCTGTTGACTACGTTCATTTGCTACATCCGCCGCCTCAGGCGCTTTACATTCTGGTCTATTGGAAAGAGAGCAAGAAACACCATTATCATCGCAATCATAACTAGCATTTCTACTAAAATTCAAAAATCCACTTGAACTATTTTCGTTAGTAGTTAATCCCTTTAATTCTAGAGAGACAATTGTACTCTCAGAATAATTTTTATCGTATAGCATTTCGCATTCAATAGTAAATACTTTATTTTTATTTTCTCTATTAAGTACTAATAAAAATTTGAAGTAATCTATATTTTTGGTTTCATCTTGGACTTGCTTAAACATTAAAACTACATCATTTTGAATCTCAAGTGGGATATGGTCATATTCAGTAGTTTGGTCATACTCAATCATTTTTTCATTTAGTTTTCTTAGCAACCATATTTTACAAAAAAAGTATGTTGTTGTACTCTTGTTTAATCTAAGTTCAGGAAGACATTCAACGGATTCATTACCGGAAGCACTAGTAGTTCCATTTTGTTCACAATTTATTATATCCATAATATTATTATTTCTTTCCAATATTCCATATGTTTCTGATAACTGTTTTAGAATTTTTTTGAACTTACTTTTAGGTATTTCTTTTTTGGCAGTTGAATAAAGCATATTAGCATTTACAATACCCAATTCTTGTGCTGTCTTGAATCTATCAAAACAAACTGAAGCTCTTGGATCATCACTATAAGTATCATCTATGGTTCTAAAAAATTTTTCATTTAAATAGTCATTATATGTTTCAATAAGTTGTACCTGCTCTTTGCTTTGTTTGTTTATAAGAAAAATAGAACCAATCAATAAAATTAAAATTATTACAACGGAAATTATAACATTCCACTCCATTATAATATAAAAATATAAAAATAATAATTAGTAATTTAATAACCTTCATGTTCATTATCGTAATCACCATCGTCGTCAGGTAAAATTTCCCTATCCATAAATGCTTGATTAGATTCTCCTAAAGTTCTATCTCTTAAATCCTTCCATTCTTGGAAACGTTCTTCCGTTAATTCACTACTTGATATTCCTAATTGTGCCGCAGCATCCGCTCTGTCAATTTCATCATTGTCAGTAGGTACTTCTGAATCCTCAGGAACATGTTCTCCAAAGTAAAGTGATTTGTCTTTAGCGGCAAGATTTTTCCAAGAATCTAAACCGGTCATTAGCATAACCTTGAAACTAGCGCGAGTTTCTTTATCAAGGTCTTCGATGAATTTAAGATTTTGCTCTTTTTCTTCATCGGAGGTTTTAGCAATAGTTTTGTTTATAAAAGAATCTGTATGTTTATCTAACATTTCATAATCATTCTTAATATTTTTAAGGAAATCCATAATAAAGTTTATTATTAGTCCTTCTCTTTCCTTAATTGATGCTTCAATTTCAATTGAAAACTCTCCACCTTCTTCTGAATTAGAATTAGCCCTTTCTGCTTCCGCTGTAACGTCTTCTAATGTGTCCCCTTCAATATTTCTTCTATCTGAGTCTTCGGTTTCATCTTCCATATCAAAGAACCTCATATTATTTTTCTTAATACGTAATACTCTTTCTGTATCCATAGTCAAAGATTTTGTAGTAACATTATTTAAAAGTACTATAAAAAGATAATGGAGAATATTACTAGATACAACACTTGTTAGTTCAGAGTAGTAAACAATATTACCATCACAGTCTAAAATGTGGGGTTTTCCAGTTAATGTATCTAATCTTTCTGTTAATTTATCTATCATATCTGCCATAGTTTTAAATATATTATCGCCATTTACTGTTTTATTTATCTTGTTTTTATATTCAGATACAATTCTCATTGATTTGTCTACATTAAATACTAATTTATCCTTGTAACTATCACTGATTTTCCATTTACTTGGAATTGTTTTCTTTATTAATTCAGGATCGGTTATTCTACCATATGCTATTTTGTTTACTACGGTCTTTAGATTCTTAAAAAGTCTCTTAAGATATTTTTCTTTATTAGTAGCAACCTTTTCTTTCGCATTTTCAGGAGATAATTTTGCCTCCATTTCTTCCTTAAGTTGTGGGAAATCACCTAAAGTTCTTAAGAAATCATTAAAATCACTAAATTGCTTGTCCTTTGAACTGATAAATGTATTTAATTCATCTAATTCTGTAATTATTTGTTCGTTAAGACTATCATACAGTAGTTGTAATCTATTGAATTTTTCCTCGGGTGTTTGATCATCCTTCATAGTTTCATCTAAGGTTTCAATAAATTGGGTCATGTATTCATTTTCTTGAATCATTTTATTGTCCATTCTCAGAGCATTTAATAGTGTGCTATTTACGGGTGGTTCTACATTTTGAAGAGGTTTAAATAGTTTTTTTTTATTAAAATTATCGGAATAACGTTGGAAATCCTGAACGCTCATCTTTTGTTTCATTAACTGAATGCGACTTTCTCCTGAAATTTGACAGATACCATTTTTATCAAATTGATGCCTCTCCCCAATATGAGAACCGTCGGTTATAATATTAACATTGAGATTTTCAATGTCTAATTCCTCAGAATTTTCAGGTACTATATCTTTATCGAATCTAGGTATTTTCTCGCGCTGATTTTTAATAACAAAATTAATTTTAGTGTTCTTATTTTTTTTCCCGTGTACTCTTGCTTGAAGATTATTTAACGAACTATTTATCTTAGTTAATTCTTCACTGAAAAATGAATTATAGTTGAAATCTTCATCAATCTTCATCATACAACATGTATTATCAAGAGGAACTGGATCATAGAGGTAGTTATCAACATCACTTTCATTGATTTTGGTATTTATATTTTCCATCCCTTTTAATGATAATAACAACATCAGTTCTTTTATTTCATCCATATCTTCAGATTCGGTTTCTTCTGGAATATCCGTATTTTCAAGAGTTACACTAATATTATTAAGTGGGGGTCTAAATTGAATCCAGTCACTTACGGTGTCATCTCTTTCAGTGTCTTCTCTATCTATATTCGCATTATATTGTCTTACTGATATAAGAGTATCAGTACTAATCTGCTTACATAACTTATTTAATTCGTCCGCTATTTTTACCTTTTTTAACGCTGTAAAAATACCACTTCCGGTGTCTCTTAATCCTTCTAATATACATGTAATATAATCAATTCCTTGAGAACCTCTTTCTTCTAATGGAAGACCTCTCAGTGAAACTGTACATTTTGAATGACTCTTTGTAATTTTATACGGTTTTTCGGCACTTTGAATTACGGTAAAAAATACACTTGAAAAATTTAGAATAATTGTTCTATTAGTATAATTTTTATAAGCCATATCAATTACATTTTGGTTTTTTGGAATTTTCTTTTGTCTTGATAACCAATCATTTATATTTCGTATATTTGCTCTATTAAGTTCTAATGTCATAGAAAGTATAAGTTTTTCGTCTGCTTCGGTTAATACTAATCCCATTGTTTTTTGGAATGTTTCAAATAATTTAATTAAAACATCCACATCTCCATTCTTTTCGTTGTCTGCCTCAAGATAAGCATTAATAGAAGCAACAGTTTCCTTTACCTTTGCTTCTAATTCTTCTTCTTCGTCTGGGGTCATAACTTCTGTTGTTGATTGATACGCACCAGATGACTGAAACCCTTCTACAGTTTCGTAGTCTGCTATATAAACTGCCTGACCACAATTTACACAGTAGAATTGATCACCACCATCAACACAGAAATTATCCTTAACGTATGTTAATACGCCCGCAGATTCCCCTGGATTTTGAAAGTACTTCGCCATATGAACATGATGTTTACAAGTTAGTACTTTAGAACCCATAGCGCAATAGACGTTTTTGTCGTTTTCATCTAATGCTTTATCTGCATCTCTTCCATATTTATTTACAAGAGACATTAAAAGGGGATACATCTTTTCATCAGGCAAGGTGTTAATTTTAGTTAAATATCTATCGATTTTGTTATATAAATCTTGGTACTCTCTATCTTCTTCTACTTTTTCAATTTCTTCTGCTTCTGCCTGTTTTTGGAGATACAATTTTTTATTTAATTTTTCATTTAATTTAAGATTTTTCTTTAATTGTGCTACCATTTTTTCAAGACGGTCAAGAATAGAATCGCTATCTTGAATAATTAATAGAATACGTTTTTTCTCACTGATACGTTCTGATAAACTATTATGTTCCACTATCATTTTGTGAAGATTAATATTTACACAAGTATCTAACTCCTCACTGAATTTACAGCGTGATTTATCCTTGTAAATACTTTTGTCAATATCGGTTAATAACTCTCCCTGAAAATTACAATAGTCCATATTGTTTTGGATTAATTGGTCAATATTTTTGTTTTCGTCCAAAATCCACATTTCGCTATCTCCTACAAGACTTCTAACAAACATTTTCTTTTCGTTGTTTTCATCAAGCACACAATAGTTTCCAACTTTAACTAGGTTGTCGCTAGATAATTTTGTTTCTAAATTGTTATCTGCACTAATTTCTCTACCATTATCTGCTTCTAAATCACTTATTGAATGATAAATTTTAACAATTCTTTTTTCTGGACACATACTCTCACTTTTACCTTTGATGATATCGTCTTTTTCCTTTTCTATACTTGTTTCTAAATCACTAATTTTCTGCTGTAAAACACCTACGCTCTCTCTTAATTTATCACTGGATGAATCAGCGTGTTTATAGATTATACTATAAACTTTTAGTACAATAGATTTAAAAACTAGTGTTCCTTGATCTTTTCTGGAAATTAACCATTTAAATCGTTCTTTTACACTATCAATAGCAGTTCCATAATAAGGGTATTCGCCATAGTAGTCCTTAAATTCTTCAAGAAGTTTTCTATTTAACAATTCTATTTTTTCTGTTTTTTTCCCCTGTGACGAATCTAAATTTGATTGAAGAAATCTCTTATATTCCATTTTATTATTTCTGGATTTAGTAATTAAGGTTTTATTGTTTGCTTCAATTATTTCTCCGAGTATTTTTCTTAATTCGCTGGTTAAGTGGTCATAATGTAAGTTGTAATTAGATAAAAGTGAGTTGATTTCGGCGAAGTTGACTATATCATCATCATTATTAACTATGTCTGTTTTTAATCCATGAACAATTTCATTTTGACTTGGAAGAATATCATCAAGAATTTTAGAGAATTCGTATTTAGTAATATTTTTCTCGGGAAATTTTAATACGGTCATATCCTTACTGAAACAATTTCGGTTATTTACAAGATTTTTAATTTTGATGTTAGAATCGTTTAGCATAAGTTCTAATTCATCTTCGCCTTCTGCCGATTTTACTATTAATTTTTCATTATCCATACTTTTAATTACCCCTTCTGTTTCATATTGCTCTTTGATAAAACATACCTTTACATTTGAACCTGTACTTAAATCTAAATCAACGTGTTCAACACTATCATTTTTGATAGGAAATACACTATTTAAATTTTCAGGTGAGTAATCAATAATTGTATCAATTAATGGTTTCATGGGATATCTTGAATGTACAAATAGACCTCCGGGTTTTCTCATAAATCCAGTAATATTGGCACTTGTACCTTTAATAGTTGGTGTAAATGAGGTTCCTAGTTCACCCATTAAAATAGAGTGGTCGTGTGTCCCCTTTTTAAAACCATCTTTGGTGTAAAACATAACATCCGAATCCTCGAATATGTTCTGATAAGTTTCAGTATCTCTGCTGAAATCAGTAAAGAAACCAGGAGCAGATGAAGGTGTATATACCGCATCATCCATACTTAATAGAGTTTCATAAACATGATTATTATAACTGTAATTTAATCTAGCATTTGTATTACGATACTTATCACCGATTCCCCATTGTTCCCGTATTTTAGTTACATTTCTAGTAAGAACATTATCAGCACCTATTTCACTTTCATCAATTGAGTATATCATGTTATCTTCTTTGTCTAATGTTTCAACATTGTACAATAGTTTTTTGGCGTCAATAATAGGTACAAAAAGAGAGTCGTTGAAATCCCGGTCATTAAGGAATCGTGATTTTAGAGGTTTAAAATTATTTCCTAATAGATTAGCAGAGACAATATTATTGTATTCATCAAAAGTACCATGTTTTACTTTTAAAGTTCTGTAATGATTTAACTGAGTTTTAATTTTTTTTAATTCATTAGCATTTTCTCTCAATCTCTCTGGAAGTTGCTTTACTAATTCATTAAACATATCAGACTCTTGTTCATCATCACCTAATATAACTTGATAAACTGGTAATGTTATTTCTTCTTTAATTTGTATATTTTCAGTTGACTGAACCATTTCAAAATCTTCGTCATCTAAAATAAATTCACCCTTAGGTTCTTCTAATCCATTTTCACTTTCACCCGCTGGTTCGCCTTCAACCGCTGGTTCGCTTTCAACCGCTGGTTCGCTTTCAACCGCTGGTTCGCCTTCACCCGCTGGTTCGCTTTCAACC
>MDSZ01144891.1_pt1 | contig 15061 bp, 7 predicted proteins | sample 811201 | NCBI WGS metagenome assembly MDSZ01 (sample SAMN05326647, study PRJNA326480) | marine metagenome | isolation source: seawater | place: Indian Ocean: North | collected 2010
TAAGAGCGGCGTCTTCCGCGTCGGCATCGACGTCGAATGATGCTTTTCCCCAACACAATCGCATGGTCATCATTCCTCTTGTTGTTGAAAAGGGGATGATGATGACGACGACGATATATTCAGACGACGACGCTTTGATGTTGGTCGCGTCGGAACGACGAGGGCGATTCAGACGACGACGACGACCGGAGTGTTGTTTTGCGCCGCCGCCGACGATGCGTTCGTCGTTTTCGTCGTCCGCGTCGTCGTCGAGGCTCGACGACGACGCGTCGCGAGAATCGAATTTCAGTCAAAAAGCAAACGGGTACTTGGAAACGCTCGGGGAAAAGCTCGAAACGTGGGCGGACGAGTCGTCGGAGGAAGAGGTGGAATGCGAATACTCGGACGGCGTGTTAACCATCTCTTTAGGCGCACAAAGAGGCACGTACGTCCTCAACAAACAAGCACCGAATAAGCAGATTTGGTGGTCGAGTCCTATATCCGGACCCCACCGGTTCGAGGAGGACGGGGAGAGATGGGTGGACGCCAGACGAGGCGAAGCGAAGGACTGTTTGGACGATTTAGAAACAAAGTTAACGAAGGAATGGGGGGAGATTTTTAAAGGGAAGAAAGCGTTAAATTTGTAGCCGTGAAGTAGTGAGCCGTGTATACGTAGTAGCAATATATCGCGATTCTCGCGTTTCCCCTCTCCGACTGATACGACGCGTTCTCTCGTAAAGTGTCGTCGTATCGATCGTACAAAATGATACATTCTTTTCAACTATACTAGTTCATCAATTAATTTGTGCGCGCACCCTCTCTGCTAACTTCTATCTATTATCTATTTTATTCTTTTCGTCGGCTCGCTCCTCTGGCGTAACGTATTGCACTAACTCGCACGGCGGTTTCAGCGGTAAAAAGAGTTCCGAATCCAATTGCTCCACCGAGCAGGTCGGGCACATTCGTTCGCCCCAGACGTAAAATTTTCTCGCTTTCGTCGCTTCGATGCCATTAAAATCACAACTACCTGCCAATGTGTACGCACCAGAGTCCGGGAATAACACGTAATCACCGTTATTGAGTTCTGTCATCATCGTGTCTCTCATGACGCAATCGGCGGAATCGCAGGTGGGGCCCCAAATGGTACTTTCGTGTTGTAAACCTAATCGTAACTCAAGTTCAGGCATGGAACCATCCCCGGTAGATTTTAAAATATACGCCGGAGTTTCCAATCCGTCGTAAATGACGCCATTAAAACATCCGTACAAACCGTCGGTAATGTAATAATCGTAGTGTACATCCCCGGATGCTTTCACGGTTTCGCGTTTGCCGTACACCATCGACGCAATGGTAATCGGCGATTGCGCGAAATATCTCCCAGGTTCGGCGATGATTTTCAGGTTTGGCCATTGTGCTTTCGGGAATATGTCATCCAAAGCCTTCGTGATGATAGAGAAATCGCACGGCGACTCGTCGATGTTGCCGGTCTGATCGAACAAACCCGTATAACCGCCGCCTAAATCCAACAAGTTCATTTTGAAGCCGTAATGGTAGCCTTGTTTGAAAACGTCTTTGGCATGTTGAATCGCATGTTTATACGCGTTCGGGTTTCGACTGGAACTGCCAACGTGGAACGAGACGCCGACAATATTCATGCCGAGTAATTGCGCCGTGGATAACAGCTTCGGAATGTCGTCCATGTGCGCGCCGAATTTTGCGCCAAACGAAATCCTCGCCATCGGGTCGTCCGCTTTGATTCGTAAGACCAACTTGCAGAAGTGCAAGCGAGCGGCAAACATCTTGTGCAACTCGGATACAGAATCAAACGTCGTAAACTTTACACCGTGTTCGGCAATGCAACGCAAATCCGCTGGTCTCTTCACCGCGTGCGCCAAGATGATTTTATCCACGTCAATCCCCAACTCTTTGATCAACTCCACCTCGCCTTGACTCGCGCAATCAAATCCAGCACCCAAAGCTGCCAAAGTCGAAATAATCCCACGGTCGGGACAGCATTTTACCGCGTAATGCGGCGTCACTCTCGGCATCCTCTTCTTCAAATGTTCGTACAACTTCACCACCACATGTAAATCAATCACCGCGAAAGTATCTTCCAAACGCATGTCGTTTACCAGTTTCAAACACCTCTCCCTCACGTCATCCATAGACCTCGACGCGATCGGTTGCACATCGAAGATCTTTTTAATCTCCTCAAAGTTAAATTTCTCTGGAACAGCCTCTCCGAAATCAATCGCGTCTTGCTGCGTATCGTCCAACAACGTCTCCTCGAAACCGGCGGTTTCCGCCAAACCTTTCACGATGACCGCCAACTCTTCTGGAACGAACTTCTCCACAAAATCTGGATCCGCTTCCCCAGATTCAACGTACGTTTCCAACGAATTGATGACCTCAAACGCCGTTTCTAGTTGTTCCCCGGTGATCAAAGCCGGCGGCAGATGCTGCGCGTCGTTCTTTTCTCTTCGCTCGCGGAGCGAGTTCATCACCTCGTTCGATAAATACTCGCTCTTCTTTCTCCGGAACGACCCCGGACTGCCATTGTAGTTCTCTTTCATCCTCTCCGAAAAACTCCTCCCCGTCCCGTTTATATTCGTTCCTCCTCTCGTTGTCTTCGGTGTTGACGCCTCTCGTCTCTCGTCCATCGACCCGCCGTCTTTCACGCTCCCACTCAAACTCCCCACTCGGACAATCTCCTCAATATTCTCCGCCAATCCATCAAATATTCCCGACTCTTCGATGTCCTCCGCCGCTTCATCTAAAACCGTTTCGATTTCTTTCATCGAATATCCCGTTTGGTCCTCGTTGTGCGCGTCGTCGACCTTCGTCGTCTTTTCTTTCTCGGTGTCGTCGCCGTCGGACGCGTCATCGATATCGGCACCCTTGAGCAGCGCGTGCGTGAGCAACGATTTGCGAATCGTCGACGACTTTCCCTTGTCGTCATCATCCTTCATGACTGACGCTCTCGAACCCACCTCCGCTTGGAGTTTAACCCGATGAGTGCGCGTTAAAAAGTGAAGAATCCTCACGTCTCATTTTTAGGGCATCCTTTCTTTCGTAAACAGCCCAACTGTAATATCTCGTCGAGCGCGCAAGAGAGATCGATGCGCCGAGTCCAATTGACACGAGTAAAGAGCGAAAGGAGAGAAGCAGAACAGTAAGGAGGTATGTGCAATCACTAAGCGAAAGTGAAATATTCTATTGATTGAAGATAAAAACTACAGCGCGTTGGCTACGGCAGGACCGCTTCGGTCGCTTTGGGGGGAATTGCTGTCTTCGTCTCGCAATATTTCGCGCTCTAAGGAGTTACTTCGGTCTGAAGATTGGTCGTCGTCGTCGTTGCGAGCTTCTGCACAACATGCTGTCGTCCCAGAAGTGATCTTACCACCACCATCCGAGCTGTAGATGGAGAAGACGGCGTGGCCTAACGTAAGGCCGATGACGACTGAGAAGAATAAGGGGACGTGGTACGTCATCGAGACGAGCATGAGAAGATAACCGGCAGTCACTTGGAACGCATATAAAAGAAGCGTGAGTGCTGTGGACATTGCACTACCACGTCGAAGACTTTCTCCTCTTGCTCTGCGAACTTTGCGACGTAACTTGGCGCAAAGTTCGATGGACATACCTAAGAAAATGGTGAAAAGACATGCGGCAAAAACCAACTCTGGTGATTTCAACGACCACGACTCGAAGAAAAACGCCACGCAGGGTTCATTAGAGTCCGTGCCAGAAGAAAACCCGTCCATAAACATGGTCGTCGGAGGAATGTTCGAGTTGCACTGACCGTTGGAACTTTCATTCGGAACGGCTGGGCAGGCTGGCGAACAACTGTCGCAGTGCGCCTCACCCCCGTTGGGGCCAAAATCGTCCGGCCAAATTTTATCCGTGCCAGAGTCTTGACACACGGCCGTTGAAGCATCACATCCTGCCGGAATTGGTTGACAGGAAAGCCAACAATAAATGGTACCTTCCGCGCACGAACCGTCGTCAGCTAATATCCGTCGTAGAGGAAGCCCACTCGATTCCTCGTCGCTAGTCGTCGGTAATCCATCACACGCCACGGAGACGTAATCTACGACAGAAGAAGAACCAATCATTCCATTCACATGTTCATTTCCGTTCAATCGAGTGATGAGCGCTCTCGCACCGTTCAACCACTCGCCAAAGTTCAAATTCACGTTCGTGTCTGGATGTTCATCGCTCAAGTTTGGCAGAATCATGCGACCAAACCAAGCTCTCGTTTCACCCTTTTCCAAAGCCACTGCGTGCGTCGGGATTTTGATTTTGTCTAACAAACTATCCCCAACTCTACCGTGTCGTTTCGGGTGCCACGAGCGAGCGGCTTCGCCCAACAAAACGAGCATGCCGTCGCTTGGGATATCGTAAGAAACACCATCGATGAGCAACCCTCTCGATCCCGACTGATCATCTTTCCCGCTTACCCACGCCGGAGTCATCACAATAGCTACACCAACGTCCGTGTGTTCGTGTTTCCCATGCTTTTTCTCCATTTCTTTGTCTATCGCATTCCTTTCAGAAGACGAAGACGAAGACGAAGACGAAGACGAAGACGAAGACGAAGACGAAGACGAAGACGAAGAAGGCTCGCTACTCGCGTACACATGAAAATGGTCCAACGAAGCCTCCGAACGCAACACGTCCGTAAAAAAGTTCCTTTCCATTCGTGAAGGTCTTCTAGAGTCCTCTTCATCTTCTCTCGCGTTTAAAATCGCGTCCAACCTCGGCAACGTTGCTTGACTCACGACGTCCGCGAAATCTCGCAACTTCTCCAACTCTCTTCTTAAATCAAACGCGTTCCCATCCTCCTCCGCAGATCGACCAGCACACTCTGCGTTCACGTCTATCGACAACCTTTTATTCGCAAACTCTGCCAAAGTGCTCCGTTCCACCCCCGGGTGTTCTTTCGAATACGATTTCGGGTTGTGCAAGAAAACGTCCTCTTGGACGCGAGGTTCTTCCTCCGGGGGTGTTTTTCCTCTCTTCGCACACTCGGCTAATCGTCGCAAACTTTCCCTTCGGGTGTCTTCGAATCCGTTTAAACCTCCCACGAAGAGCACGCCGGGTGCGCTTGAACCGAAAAAAGCGTTCTCGACGATCGCATCGTATTCCCCCGAGCGCAACGATTGGACGCTCGGAATCGTTGGAAGGTCGTTTTGGAATTGGGCTGTCGCGCATTCGCGCGATAGAATACACGACATCATCGTGAGCACACATGCGAAAACGAGTGGCTTTGTTGTGCGCGACATCATCACCGCGATGTGGTTCCCCCCTCGACGCGTCGCGTTCTCTTCTCTTCTCTTTCTTTCTTTCTTTCTTCGAGTGAATAAATATAGCGCGCACAACGTACTCAATGCGCGTGTAGATTTGAGGTTTTGCCCAGGAAAAAAGAAGCAACAAAAAAAAATACGACCACGAGGTAACAGGAGTTAGTGAAAAGAAATCTTAAGCCTTTAAAGTGCATATACTATCTAGCAACTGCCGCGGCAGCGTCCCCTTCTTCCGCAAACTCGCTCTCGTGCACTCTCCTATACACTTGGGCGGTTCTCGCGCAACTTAACACTTTCATTGAGCACTCTCTCGGTTCTTGCGGGTACGGACCAACCCAACTTTCAATTTTCGTTGGAGAGGTGAAGTGTTCCGTGCCTTTATCGACTCTGTTGTGGCCTCCAAATTGGCCTTCGTCCGTGTCCAGGACGCAGACGTACTTACCTGGTTTCGGGACGCCGATTTCTAAGCCTTCGTAATCTTGCGTTGGGTTGAAGTTGAAGACGAAGAGCAAGTCCCCTCTTTCGAAGACGATAATTTTTCTGTTATCGTCCGCGGTGGAGACGTGCTGGTGAGGGTTAGAAAGGAACTTAAACCCGTCTTCGATGTTGAGCATTTCTCGGTCAAAGTTTTTCATGTCTTTGTATCGTAAATGTTCCGCGTCGGCGAGGTCCCATCGGCGGCGGCAGTGGTCGTGGGACCAGTTATTGCCTTCTCGCGGGAAATCGACCCATTCCGGGTGGCCGAACTCGTTGCCCATGAATGCGAGGTATCCTTCGCCACCTAAACCTATGGTAATCAGACGGAGCATTTTGTGTAGCGCGATGCCTCTTTCGATAATTGGGGTGATTGGTTGCGTGGCGGACATATGGCCGTACATTTCGGCATCCATGAGCCAAAACGCGGTGGTTTTGTCACCGACGATGGATTGATCGTGCGATTCGACGTACGCGATTGCTTTTTCCGAGTATCTGCGGTTGCACAAAGTTGAAATAATTTCATGCATGCCCCAATCTTCGTCTTTTCGAGTTTTAAAGTATTTCACCCAAAAGTCCGGGATGGACATGGCCAATCGAGCGTCGAAGCCGACGCCGTTTTCGCGAACGTGTCGGCATAACGTCGGCATACCGGAAACGTCTTCAGCAAAGACTTCAACCTCCGGGTAGTTGGAATGTAACATGTCGTTGACTAACATGAGGTATACGACCGCGTCGACGTTAGTGTTCATGCCTAAATATTCCTCGTAGTTACCAGTGAACTCCATGTTCAAACCGTGGTGGTGATACAACATGCTCGTCACGCCGTCAAATCTATACCCATCGACGCCGTACTCTTCTATCCAATATTTAGCGTTCGATAAGAGCAATCGCCGCGTCTCCCAGTTATCGTATTTAAACAAGCGAGAATCCCAGAGGTAGTGGTATCCTTTCTCGCCGATATCGAAATAGGAATCTTCCGCTTTTTGTCCGACATCGAAACCGGCTAAACCGTCTTCGGTATTTTTACTCGCGTGCGAGTGAATGACATCGATGATGACCCGTAAACCTAACTCGTGCGCTTTGTCAACTAAGTACTTGAAATCTTCCGGAGTGCCTGACCTCGACGAGACGCCGAAGAAGTTCGTCACGTGGTATCCGAACGAACCGTAATACGCGTGTTCCATAACCGCCATCAATTGGACGCTGTTATAGCCACCACCTTTGATTCGCGGTAAAACAGTATCCGCAAATTCTCTGTACGTGGACACTTTCGAGTCGTTCGACGACATACCAACGTGTGCTTCGTAAATTATCGGTGCGGACGGTTTCTTCGGGCCTTTCTTGAACTTCCACTCGTGTTGTTTTTCCTTCGGCGGATCCCAATAAATCCCGTCGTACTTCGCACCCATCTCGTTCGGAGGCACTCTCGCGTACCTGATATACGCAGGAATTCTATCAACATGTCCACCGTCCTTAAATAAACGAACCTTCACTCTCGAATCGTGCGGAATCGTCCCTGCCGGTAACTCACACGTCCAATTCCCAAACGCGTCTCTTTGCATCAGCGTCGCTTCTCCGTTCCAACCGTTAAAATCGCCGACCAAAGCTGCGTGATTGCACGCCGGCATCCATTCTTTATACACGATCGTCCCATCTTTCTTCTTCGAGAATCCGTATTCTTTATACCCGTCCGCAAATTCCGACAACGACCCGCTCGCGTTTTCGATTGCTTTTTTCACCTCGCGAAACTTCTCCCACCGGTATTGCAAATGCCCTTTGTGCTGTTCCAACATCGGATCGGTGTTCACCAGATCGAGCCCATCTTTCGAGTAGTCGTTCTCTTCGTTCTCTACCGCGACGTCAACCGTCGCCATCGTCGACGGCGTCCTGCCTCCCTTTCCTTCCATCGACGACGTTTCGAACGTTGTCCTCCTCGTCTCTCGTTTCTTTCGATTGCTTCGGTTGCTTCCACACGACACGCCAAAAGCACCGATTTTTCGCCGATGTCCTCCTTTTCTTCTCGCTTCGAAGACCACAACCCTCGAGCCTCCTTCCGAGAGTATTTTTTGCGTCGTCAAAGTCGGCATTTATCTTCGCGCGATGTCGTTTTTACGTCGTCGTCGTCGTTCGTCGCTGGAAAGAAAGAAAGAAAGAAAGAAAGAAAGGCGAGAAGATTTTCAAAGGTGAAAGAGTAATGTAGTAGTATTGTGTGGCCGTTACTTTTTGTCGTTTGATGTATGTAAGATCTCTCTCACACACACACACAAAAAAAACAAAAAAAACAAAAAAAAAACAATTTGATACCTTAAACTCGAGTGACACAGAACACACTCTATAAGATACAAAAAAACAAAAGAAAAAAAAGAAAACTCGTCATCATCATCATCATCATCAAAAGACTAATTCTTCTTTGAGAGTAGAGTATATAGAGAGTAAAAGCGTGTCTCTCTCATCATCATCGCGAAGAAGAAAGGAGGACGACGACGACGAACTTTTGTCGAGCGTTTTTTGTGTCGACGATGATGATCGCGACGACGACTTCGACGACTTTGACGACGACGCTGGCGGGTGTTGGTCGTTCCCCAAACGACGGAAGAGGAAGATCATCATTAGTGTCTTTGCGAAAATGTGGAGTTTTTTCTCTCGTGGCGTCAAAGATGGTGGATAAACGTTGCGCTTTTGGAAACGCGCGCGATGATGTTTTGGTGGCCGACCGACGAACGAGACGGAGAGAGGACACCAAGGAACCGTCGAGGAGAAGGCGAGGCGAAGCGAAGCGCGCGACGCGCGCGAAAGCGGGCGGAGCGTACGAACAGTTTCGCTCTGGAATCACGGACGATGATAGAAAAGATGTGAAGGAATCGTGGGAGAAAATCATGCGATGGAAGTCGTTCGTCGAGAGCGCGAAAGTGAACGACGAAGACGTGCTGTCGAACACGAAGAAAGTGACCATCATGGGAGGCGGGTCGTTTGGGACGGCCATGGGAACGCTCTTGGCAAGAAATAAGAACGATTTAGATGTAGTTTTGCTCATGAGGAACGAGCAAGAAGTGGAGACAATCAACGCAACCAATCGCAATATGAAATATTTGCCCAAGTACGTGTTGCCGAAGAACATTCGGGCGACGACGAATGCGAACGAAGCGCTGAAGGATTCGGATTTCATCATCCACGCGGTGCCGACACAACATTCGAGAAAATTTTTGAGCGCGGTGAAGGATATTATTGACCCCAAAACACCTTTGTTGTGTTTGTCGAAAGGTTTAGAAGTCGGGTCGTCTCTGATGATGTCCGAGGTCATTCCGGCGGCTTTGGAGAGAGACCAACCGTTATGCATTTTGAGTGGGCCAACGTTTGCGGTGGAACTAATGCAAGGGTTACCGACAGGGATCGTGGCGGCATCGGAGGACGAGATATTGGCGAGGAGGGTGCAATCATTGTACGGAAGTTCGTGTTTGCGAGTGAACACGAGCACAGACGTGATTGGAGTGGAGATGTCGGGAGCATTGAAGAATGTATTGGCAATTGCAGCGGGTATTGTAGAGGGATTGGAGTTAGGGAACAACGCAATGGCAGCTCTAGTAGCGCAAGGGTGCGCGGAGATTCGGTGGTTGGCCGGGAAGCTAGGTGCAAAGAGCGAGACTTTAGCTGGTTTGAGTGGAACCGGCGATATCATGTTGACGTGTTTCGTGAATTTGTCCAGAAATAGAACAGTTGGGTCGAGATTAGGGGGTGGGGAAACATTAGAGGAAATTTTAGGATCAATGAATCAAGTCGCGGAAGGTGTGGCCACGGCTGGACCGGTCGTTCAGTTGGCCAAGAAACATCGCGTGTCGTTGCCGGTGCTCACTGCGGTGGCGAGAATTTTGGAAGGAGACGTTGATCCGAAAGACGCGGTGGACCAGATTATGAATTTACCGCAAGTTCCGGAAGTATAACACTAGAATACTAATAATACTAATACTAATAACACTATTCCAATACCTAAGTAGGTACGTACGGTACCACACTAATTGTTTTTATCGTCATCCTCTTCTTCTTCGAACAAACACATTCGTCGATTGGGCATATCGTACACCACGCGTCTGGAATTCAAAACGTTCGCGCACACCATACCAACGCCAAACTCGCTCAAATCAAAGCCATTGCCTTTCGCCAACAGCGTACTCAAGTCCGCGATGCGCATACCTTTATTCTCAAACTCAATCCAATCTAACGTCGCTTTGATACACTTTTCGGCACCACCACTACCACCGCCACTTCCGCTCACGCCGCGCACCGTCGACGTTCGGCGAACTTCGTTCTTGGAAAGTAACGCGTTTTCTAAATCTAACGATTCAACCGCGCGACCGTGGAAGATGATGTCTGCACCACCAGCACCAGAGTCAATCATAAACACTCTTAATTTTGTTTGATGATTACCTTTTCCTGAAAATCGAGCTTTTAAATGCGGCACGTTGGAGACGATGGACACGTTCTGCCACGGCCAGTCGGCGCTATCGAAATAGCCTCTCGGATAAATATGGACCGTTTTATCTTTGCCAGAAGAAACATCGACGATGGACGATTTGAACGCATCAAAACCGATTATGCCCACAACTCGCTCGCTACATCCGGAAACGATACCACTCGCGTCCATTTGCATGAAAACTGGCTTTTCAATCTTCAATTTACCAATCGTCAACTCTTTCGCGCGGCGGAAAGCGCATTTGACTTTCGTCGAGACTCCAGAAACGTGCACTTCGCCAAACGTGTTCAAATTCAGATCGTCCGCAACGCGCTGGTCCAACACGAGACCACTGGCACCGGTATCCAAAATGAACGGACCGACGTCTCGACCGTTGATGTGCGGTCGAACTAACACGTGGTCGGACGAACATTTGACAACCTCGACGTTGTATGTGCTCTCTTTGGAGTTGTTGTTGTTGTTACCACTACTACTACTGCACCTGCTGCTGCTATTATTATTATTATTACTACTACTACTACTGCTGCTACTCTCACCCGCCACGGTATTAATACTTTTAATCGAAATCAACTCGCTATCAAACCTCTTCTCGGGACAACTAAACGTCGTGGACGAACTCTTCGCTCTGTACCCACGCACATCAAACCTTTGCGTACTTCCGCTCGATCCAATAATTTCACACGTCTGCGCAAACATATACGCACCACTCTCGTACGCTTTCCAACGAGTGTACTTCCACGTCTCCACGCTCCCGCAACACTTAATCTCCACCTTCTTCGGCAAATACGTCTCTTTACACAAAAACACGTTCGCGATAATCAACCCGTCGTCTTTCAATTTTATCGCTACCACTCGTTCATTTTCGCTCGTATCTTTCACATAGCTCACCTCCACCAATTCCTTCGTCTCCAAACAATCTTTCGTTACCCAATATCCGCTACGAATCCAGGTCGACAACAACGCCGCCTCGCGATCATCTAAATCCAACGTCTGTGTGTACCCGCTAAAATCTGTCTCCCAAACTTCGTTTACTTCCGCGTCGAAACCCGAGACGTACGCTAAGTGTGGATTCACGCACTCATCGATGAAGTTTTCATTTGCATATGCCAATTTCCATCGCACTTCCGTGCCTAAATGTTCGCCGTTTCCCCAGAATTCACCTTGATGAAACATCGATGATGTCGACGCTTCGTCGCTGTCTTTGTTTCTCTTAGCAGAAGCGTTGTTGTTCGAATCCAAAAAATCACATTGTACGCCACTGCTCCTTGGAAACACCGCCAGTCTTGCTAAATCAACTATCTCATTCACGTCGACTTCGGCACTCTCGAACTCCACGTCGCTTTCCTCTTTCGATTTCTTTTTGGGCGCTAAAAAGTTCCGCAAGAACGCGCGGGTAGTAAAAGTAGTTGATGGTTTTCGTTGGGTGCGTTGGGGTAATATTCGCTTTTGCAAAGAGAAAGCAACACGGCGGGACGAGATTAATGGCGGCGACGGCGACGGCGGCGGCGACGACGACGACGAGAAGAAACAGGTCATGGTTTCTCTCGCGTCTTCGTTATCTCTTCTTATTCGCTCGTATGCGTGATAAATAAAGTGAGTGCTTTTTCCTTTGTTCTCCCGTTTCCCATCTTTTTTTTTTCTCTCTCTCTCTCTTTTTTGGACAAAATAAGAAGAAAACGCAAATGTCACGTATTCTATGTACCTAGTGATGATGATGATAATGATAATGATGGTGATGATACAACAATGGTATAATACTAATACTAATACTAATAATATCCATCGGTCGTAACTATTCTACGCGTTTGCTCCTTCTTTTACTTCTTCGGTAGTCTCCGTCGTCGCGAGACCTCGCTTCTCGAGGATTCTCTCCACATGCACGACGATGTGTTTGCCGTAAGTGTACTTTCTCATTTCCGGGATATGTTCGCGAATGCGCGTCAAAAACTCATCGAATTGGTCGTCTTCGCAGATTTCGAGGAGCTTTTGGACGACGTAGTTTGCGTATTGGTCTGACATGAGTTTCGGGAGGTGGTTGTCATCCACTTTTTCCTCAACGCCTTCCATTACTTCTGTTTCGAGTACGGAGTCCGAGGATGCACTTCTTTTACCGAGCATTTTATCAATCATAATTTTCTTCTCTTCATTTCCACAATATGCCATACATTTTTCAATCACGTTTGATGCAAACTTGTGCGTGGCTAAAGACGTGATTTCCGTCGCCAACTCGCGCAAAATTTGCTTCTTGAACTTCTCGGAACCATATTGCAACGAATGTTGGACGACATAATTACCAAATTGATTAATGGCGAGTTCGGTGGTTTTCTCGACAATAGCCGGTAACAAAAATTCGTTCTTCTGCTCTTCCGTGCAGTGTTCGAGCATGCGTTGGACGACTCGGCACGCGAATGGGTGCGACGAGAGTTTTCGAACAGTCTCCGCGTCTCTTACAATAATTTTTACAAAATTCTCCAAATCGCCCGTAGCGGAGAGTTCAAGTACGAACTTTTGTGCCACGTGATTCCCGTTTTGGTCGCAACACAAGTTTTCGAGTTCACGTTTGAGCGGTTCAAAGAATAAGGTGTCTCGTTGCTCTCGGGAACTCACATCTAAGGCTTTTTGGATGACGCGACACCCGAAAGCGTTTAAGCACAACTCCAAACACGCTTCACCCGATGCTTTTCCGAGTAACGCCTCCAACTGCTCCTTATTTGCGCGCTCGAAGCACTTCTGAATGACGTAGTTTCCGAAAACATCTACGGCTAACGTTTCGAAATTCGGCAGGATTTCTTCCCAGACTTGGCTAAACTTGCTTCCGTCTGGGTCACCGGCTGCGTCGATATGTGATTGGATGAACCGTGAACCGTGTTGATCGCTCGAGAATTCAACGCAATGGCCAATAGCTTCTTTGAATGTAAACTCACCGCCATCATCGTTAAAATGTCCGCTCGCGCCGTTCGAATTTGAGACGTTTCCTCCTCCTCGATCGGAATTGGGAATGCGCAACATTTTATACCTCAAGAGCGCCTCCGACGGCGACGGTCCATTATTAGTATTTATTCCATGAATATCCAAGTTATTGTTGCCACTGTTAGTATTAATATTATACACTGGGAAGTTCCCGAGATCGTTTTCGCTCCTTCGATTGTTCACGTGACCAAAATTGTTGTTCTTTCGACGTCGTCCGTGTCGAGAATTGCCTCGAGAATTTATGCCTCCTCTTCCTCCTCTGTCAGACCCATTGTACGAACGGAACGAATAATACCCACTGTTTGAATTATTGCTGTTCATGCTGCTATTGTTGTGGCCACGACCACCATTCATACCCAACGAGCCCACCATAATACCAGGAAACGGCATTCCCTGCGTCGCGTAAATGTCTAACATCTCCTGCGTCGGGACTATTGCGTAATACGCCGCGTTCATCTGTTGCGCGTGTTGCATCCTCGCGAACTCGTTCGGATCGAATCCGCCCATCAACGGCATCGGTGGTCCACCCGGCGGCGAACCCACTAAAAATGGCATCATTTGTTCCGGAGACCCAGTCGCGTAGGACATTTGTTGTCGCAACGCCATCTCGTACTCGTACATTTGCCTCGCGTACATAAAAGTTTCGTTTTCTCCTTCCCTTCCTCCATGTTGCGAATATTCGTAACTATTTGCGTCCGTCATGGTCGGCACGTACTGTTGCTCGTATTGTTCTTGTTGTTCTTGTTGCCCCGCCCTCTCGGCGTGCGAATGCGGTTTTGGAATATTCCGCGCCTGCGACGCCATCGACGACGTCGTCGTCTCCTCCCCTCCTTTCTCCTTTTCCTTAAACGCGTTCGTCGCGCGCTTCCCGTCGCGACGCGTCGGGCTCGTCAGCGGCGACTTCTCCCCGTCCAATCGAACGTTTTTTAATTGCTCTTCGATTTGAATGTCGCTATCGATCGACGCTGTTCTCTGGCGTCTCTCTGCTGCCTTTTTAGCTTCCCTCATATATATTTTTTTTGCGTCCCCTCGTGTTCTTCTTCTTCTTCTTCCGCTCTTCTGAAGAGCGGCTTTTTTTGTGAGGCGAGACAGATGACAGAGAGAGAGAGGCGTTTCTGATTTTGTCCCCTCCCACTATAATTTTTGAGAGAAAAAACCGCCCCCCTTTTTTTCTTCTTCTTGTTTTGGGGAAACTAATCCGAAGCGACGCGACGTCGTTCGTCCTTCTCTTGGCCTTTCTCTCTTTTTCGCGCGTCGCGTCCGGTCGCGCTCTCGTTCGATTTTCACCGTCGTTCTCTTCTTCTTCTTCTTCTTCTTCTTCTTCTTCTTCTTCTTCTCAGATGTCGTCCTTCTTTAAGTCTTTCGTCGTCTCGTCGGTCGCGCGCGTTCGTGGCACGTGCCGACGTTTCGGGAAAAATGCCCACAAAAAAAAAGGTATCTCTCTCCAACGCGCTTCTCTCTCCTCCGCGCGCGTCGAGACCAACAACGTTTTTTTCTCTCTCTCTCTCTCTCTCTCTCTCTCGGTATTATTGAAAAGCCTCGGGGGTGGTGGTGGTGGTGGTGGTGGTCCTTCCTTTCGGTGGAGACGAGAGCGCGCGCGCTTTTAAGACCCGACTCTATGAGAATGTATATTATTATGGGGCAAAAGCGAGAGAGAGGCACACTCTCTAACTGTCTCTCCTTTTCTTCGATTTTCTTTTGGGTGGACAAAAGACGCGAGAGAAAAAAACAACACACAGAACACCATATGGAGTGGTGGATCTCTCTCTCTCGTTTTCATCTCGCTCTTTTTTAATGAATTCAAACTTTGAGATCTTTCTTCTTTCTTTTTGCGCTTTTTTTCCCTTCTCTTCCCCCCCAA